>Ga0247843_1000039_pt1 | contig 248136 bp, 242 predicted proteins | sample LaCruzMarch2017__FD_192420 | JGI IMG/M metagenome (GOLD analysis project Ga0247843, IMG submission 192420) | Freshwater microbial communities from meromictic Lake La Cruz, Castile-La Mancha, Spain - LaCruzMarch2017_8m | ecosystem: Environmental > Aquatic > Freshwater > Lake | place: Spain...
GAGCTGGTATCAAGTGGTGACGGCAAGTAGTCTTTTACCATATCAAGCACTTTTTCGACAATCACACCACGGCCGTCGCCACCAGTTACGGCAAAGAATTTGCCGGTGAGTACTGCGGTACGGATTGCGTGCTTGACTTCTTCAACGGATAGACCTTCTTCACCAACTTCAAAATATTTTTCGAGCATGGCTTCGTCTTCGGCTACGGCGTTTTCTACCAAGAGACTGCGATATTTCTTAACCTGATCCATCATGTCGGCAGGGATTTCGCCCTCAACAAGCTCTTTGTCGTGGAATTCGGTGTAAGTGTAGGCCTTCATTTCTACAAGATCAACGACACCGTTGATAGCCTGCTCAAATCCAATCGGAAGATGCACCGGGAAAGCACGCCTGCTGAGGCGATTATGGATAGAGTCAAGTGATTTATAGAAATCACCACCAGTTTGGTTGATTTTGTTAATAAAACAGATACGAGGCACACCGTATTTGTCGGCTTGGCGCCAAACGGTTTCACTCTGTGATTCCACACCCATTTTGCCGTCGAAGACAACACAGGCACCATCAAGAACACGCAAACTGCGTTCTACTTCAACTGTAAAATCTATGTGACCAGGAGTATCGATGATGTTTATCTGGTTACCCTTCCAAAAACAAGTAACAGAAGCAGCAACAATAGTAATACCGCGTTCACGTTCTTGAGCCATCCAGTCGGTTGTGGTTTCGCCTTCGTGCACAGCACCAATTTTGTGGTTTAAGCCTGTACGGTACAAAATACCTTCGGTTGTAGTTGTTTTACCCGCATCAATATGAGCAATAATGCCCAGGTTGCGAATGTTCTTCATTTCAGTTTTCTTCTCAGCCATATGATTGTAGTGTCCTTTTGTTAATTCTTTTTGAGATTTACTGCTTCATACGAGAGTTTAACGGCCCTCTCGGTGATGCAGTGTCGTGTTTTTGGTGAAGCCCGCAAGGGAGCTGTACTTTTGGTACTGCTCCTGCGGACTGGAGCCAAAAGCACGACAATGCGCGCCGAGGCGCTGTTAACGTGCGAAGTGAGCGAAGGCTCGGTTAGAATCTGCCATCTTATGCACATCTTCACGCTTCTTAACGGCAGTACCGGTGTTGTTGAAGGCGTCAACTATTTCTAATGCAAGGCGGTCTTCCATGCTGATACCTTTTCGTGAACGAGCTGCTTGTACAAACCACATAGTTAATAGGTGGTTTTGGCGTTGGCCCTTAACTTCAAAAGGAATCTGATAGTTAGCACCACCAACACGGCGGCTTCTGGTTTCCATATGTGGCTTGATGTTAGACATAGCTTTCTCGAAGACTTCAAGAGGACTGTCTGATTTCACTTTAGCTGCAGCTTTTTGCATGCCGTTATAGACAAGGCGTTCAGCTGTTTGCTTTTTGCCATCGCGCATAACGCGGTTGATAACACGAGTAACTTGCTGGTTATTGTATACACGATCTGGTGTAGCCTCACGTACGAGGGCTTTGGTGACTTTGCGTGGCATATTATTTACTATCCTTCTTTGTTCCGTACTTACTGCGGCCGCGTTTGCGGTTGGCGACACCCTGGAGGTCAAGTGCACCACGAACAATGTGATAACGTACACCAGGAAGATCCGGCACACGTCCACCACGTATCATAACAACTGCGTGCTCTTGTAGGTTGTGACCTTCGCCGCCAATATATGCCCACACTTCGTAGCCATTGTTCAAACGAACACGGGCAACTTTACGGAGCGCTGAGTTCGGCTTCTTAGGTGTTTTGGTTGTAACCTTTACGCAGACACCTCGCTTAAACGGCGAGTTTTTGTCGTAGTTGCGGTTTTTTAGATTGTTCGTCACACGATGTAACGCAGGGCTCTTGCTTTTGGACTTAGCAGAAGTGCGTGGCTTGCGGACGAGTTGGTTAATTGTGGGCAATGTATCCTCCTTAGGATGGTTGTCGGAACAGTTAATTCTGCTCAGATTGCTAAATCAAACTCGTTGATTACCCTATTTTAACAGATACGCACTTCTGACGCAAGCAAAACAAGTGACATGCTACAGTGTTACTATTCCTTCGGATTGGGGTTTAGTAAGCCTTAGTACGCCAGTATGGGCAAAATTAGTAACATGCACTTCCCTTACCTCTACACCGTAGGGTTCTAACGAATCAACTAATCTAATATGTTCATTTGCGTGTGCATGTAGTGTGGCCCTGTCTCGATTATCTTCTTCAAGTTCTTCTGCACATGCACACAAAAACCCGGTCGTGGCACCTGCCACTTTTGTCGCCAAATCTTCCATAGACTCTGTACCGTAATAGAACTTATACGCATCATCGAACTGGATTGTAGGCCGCTTTTGACCTTCTTTTCGATATTTTGCGAGCCCCCATGTTGCAACAGCTTCTAAATCGTACTGTGTTGGTTCATCTGGTGATCCTAAATCTAACCTTGTTGTTACTACCGTCATCTGGTCTTGTATATTCACGATTTCTACATCATGAAAAAATGGAATCATCCAGTGGCCACCAGGAGTAAGAAGTTTATGCAGTGGCTCGCCATCATCATCAATAGCTTTACCGTTGAACGTGCGGATACCAACGTATCCTTCATTAATACGTCTATATGCCTTGAAACCAGAAAGTACGCCGCTAGCTGCTAATAAGACTGCACCCGCAACTTTAGCAGTTGTTGATATCTGGTCTGCTGTAATGGCAAGAATATTAGGGTTAGTAGCGACCATTTCTACAGCATTCGTCATACTCATTACTTACATGATACTACATTTATTGTAGTTCTATAAAAGTAAATTTTTCTTTAGATATAACGTCACACAATTACTGCACGCTTACATTGATACATTTATACCATAATAAATAAGCGCCCGTAGAGGGCGCTTATTTATTAGTTTTTATGTTTTAGATACTTACACTCTCTCAAGCATAACGTCGGCTCGATCGAGAAGTGCTTCGGCTTCGCGGGCCATAAGATCACGCGAACCTGTACCAACAGGAATGCGACGACCCAGGATGACGTTTTCTTTCAAACCATAGAGATAGTCAACCTTACCACTAGTTGCAGCTGCGATAAGGACACGGGTTGTATCCTGGAAGCTGGCTGCAGATAGGAACGAATCAGTTGACAAGCTGGCCTTGGTTATACCAAGTAGCAACTGTAGATACTTGATTGGCTGTTTGCCATCTTTGGTTAACTTTTCGTTGGTCTCAATAACAGCTTGCTTGCTCACAACGTCACCGGTGACATACTCTGAATCACCCGATTCTTCGATTTGAACACGGCCAAACATTTGACGCACAATAATTTCGAGGTGCTTGTCGGCAATGTTTTGTCCTTGTTGTGCAAAAATCTTTAAGATTTCGTTCATGATATAGCGCTGAGTGGCTTCGACACCTTGCAGGCGCATAAGTTCATGAAGGTTAATCGAACCATTAGTGAGGCGCTGACCAGCTACAACATGGTCACCGTCTTTAACTGTCACCTGCTTAAAACCAGGGATTTCGTAGCGAACAACTGCCTGCTTGGCGGGGCTGATTGTGGCAGATTTTTTGCTAAAATCTACCTTACCTGCCATTGGCGCGATAAGCGGGCTACTTGCATCTTCGACAGATGCAATCACATCGCCAATAGCAATATCAGAACCGTTGGCCACTTTTGGCGTACGGCCTTCAAGTGGGATTTCGAGTGCTTCAACTTGATCTGAAGTCAGCTGGACGATGTACTTATCGCCTTCTTCCCACACGCTAGCAAGACCAGGTACGTCACTAAGGAATGCTTGACCTTTTGGTGCACGAACTTCGAAGATTTCTTCGACACGAGGCAAACCTTGCGTAATGTCATCGGCTGCAGCAGAACCACCACCGTGGAAGGTACGGAGCGTCAACTGAGTACCTGGTTCACCAATAGACTGGGCTGCAATAACACCAATTGGGTGCGCATCAGCAACTAACTTGCCGGTAGCAGGGTCGATACCATAGCACTTAGCAGGAATACCACGTGCAGTCGCAACGGATAGTACTGATTTAATGCGGATGCCATCAAGGCTTGCATCAGATTCGATAGCTGTTGCAATTGCCCGCGTAAATAATTCACCTTTTTTAATATGACCCTTGACGTCTTCGGCAGCAAAGCGGCCTTCGAGACGTGAGCTAAAGGCAACGCCGATTTCTTCAGCATCAGCACGGTGAATGGCAAAACCTGGATCTTCAACGTCTTCTAGAATCGTAAATACGTCTTGCGCGACATCAACCAAACGGCGTGTCAGGTAACCTGAGTCTGCAGTTTTAAGCGCTGTGTCAATCATACCCTTACGTGCACCACGTGTAGCGGTAAAGTATTCGAGTGCAGTTAGACCTTTTTTATAGCCAGATTTAATCGGTAGCTCAATTGCTTTACCGGTTGCATCAGTTGTAACACCAAGCATACCAACAGATTGTGTCACCTGGCCAATGTTTCCACGGGCACCAGATACAACAGCAATTGACATAGAACTGTCTTCGCCGGCAAATTGATCTGATACTGCAGCTTGTACATTGGCGTGGGCTCCAAACCAAGTGTCAACTGTTAAGCGGTACCGTTCTTCATCGGTGATGAAACCTTGTTCGTACTGGTCGCTAATTTCGGCTACGCGGTCATCGGCTTTATCGATAATGCCACCGATGCTTTTAATTTCAGAAAAGTCATCCATACCCATGCTAAGTCCAGACATGGTTGCGTATTCAAAACCGAGATCCTTTAGATCATCGGCAATTTCGGCAGTTCTATCTTGACCGTACTGTGCAAACACTTTGCCCATAACGCCAGAAAGTTTCTTTTTAGTCATGGCTTCGTCTTGGAATGGGAAATCTTCTGGGAAAATTTCGTTAAACAAAATACGTCCCAATGTGGTCTGGCGAACTTCTCCGCGGAAGATCATACGTACGCGGTCTTGCAGCTGCAAGACACCGTTATCAAAAGCCATAAGAGCTTCATTGAGGCTCGCAAATGGACGCGAGACGGTGCTGGCACCAGGTCGCTCGTAGGTTAAGTAGTAACAACCAAGCACTATATCTTGTTCAATATGTAGAATCGGCGAACCATCGGCTGGCTTCAAAAGGTTTTTGTTCGCAGCCATAATGTCACGAGCTTCGGCCTGAGCGGCATCTGAAAGCGGTAAATGGACAGCCATCTGGTCACCGTCAAAGTCAGCGTTAAAACCTTTACAAACAAGTGGATGCAGCTGAATGGCGCGTCCTTCAATTAGTACGGGCTGGAAAGCCTGAATTGACAGACGGTGCAATGATGGTGCGCGGTTAAGAAGCACATATTTACCCTTAATTACTTCGTCGAGTGCGTCCCAAACTTCTGTTTCTCCGGTCTCGATCATGCGGGTTGCGCTACGGATGTTGTGCGCAAAGCCTTCTTCGATCAAGCGGCCAATAACAAAGGGTTTAAATAGTTCGAGGGCCATCATCTTGGGTAGTCCACATTGGCTGATTTTGAGTTCCGGTCCGGCAACGATTACCGAACGGCCAGAATAGTCTACGCGCTTACCCAAAAGGTTCTGGCGGAAACGACCTTGTTTACCCTTGAGTAAATCACTCAGGCTCTTTAGGCGACGGCGTTGACCGGTTGCGGCAACAGCACGGCCGCTGCGAGCATTGTTGTTATCAATCAAAGCATCGACTGCTTCTTGGAGCATACGCTGTTCGTTGCGACGAATGACTTCTGGGGCATTGAGATCTATCAATTTCTTGAGTCGGTTGTTGCGGTTAATGACACGGCGATACAGATCATTCATGTCACTAGTTGCAAAACGGCCACCTGTAAGTTGTACCATCGGGCGAAGATCCGGGGGGATCACAGGTAGTATTGTTAAGCACATACTTGAGGGTTTAATGCCCGCGTTAAACATGTTTTCGAGTAGTCTTAGGCGCTTCATGATTTTCTTGCGGCGTTGGCCTTTGGCGATTTCTACTTCTTCTGTTAACGAGGCAATTAGAGTGCCAAGATCTATTTCTTCGAGCAAGCTCTTAAGTGCTGTTCCACCCATGCCTACCTTAATAAGATCACGTAAATCTTCTGGTAGTTCGCGGTACTCGCTTTCGCTCAGTAAGCGCATTTTTTCAAGGCTCAGAAGTTGCTCTTTAAGTGTTTCGAAGTCTTCGATAACTTCTTCTAATTCTTTGCTTTGCATCTCTGCAAGAGCTTTGACATTCGCATCTTCAGCAGCTGCTTCTGATTCGTAGCGTGCCTTGATTGCTTCTTGGGCAGCTGCAAATTCGGCTTCTTTATCAGTAAGCATTTGATCGCGCTTGGCACTATCAACACTCATAACGACATAGTTTGCAAAGTACGCTATTCTTTCAAGATTTTTAACGGTCATACCAAGTAATAGACCAACAGCACTTGGCGTACCACGTAAGAACCAAATATGTGCAACGGGGCTTGCAAGTTGAATATGGCCCATGCGTTCACGACGCACAATAGAACGTGTCACGAGTTCACCGTTTTTATCAACAGCAGCTTCGCGCGAACGTAGACCCTTGTACTTGGCGTCGTGTGGGTTTATATCTTTAACTGGTCCAAAAATTCGCTCACAAAACAAGCCGTCTCTCTCTGGTTTTTGGGTACGGTAATTTATCGTTTCTGGCTTGGTAATTTCACCGTAGCTCCACTCCTGAATGTCTTCAGGGCTGGCAACGGCTAGGCGTACTGCATCAAAATCGGCGATGTTGGTACCGTAGTTGAATTTTCTCATTACGCATCCTCCTCGTCGTTATCGCTTGTTATATCGGTATCATCCTCACTCGTCGTGGCAACGTACACGGTTTCGTCACTATCAAGCTCTTCAGAAACACCAACAGTCATGAACTTGTTTTCGATAGCTTCTTCGGTGATGTCGATGTTATTAATTGCGTCCTGCGGTGTTTCGATATCTGACACATGAGCTGCTTCGTCTTTGATATTACTTGCTAGGATTTCTTCGGCGTCTATGGTTTGATTCGCAACTAAATCTAGTAGGTCTACTTTAAGACCAAGACCTTGGAGCTCTTTGACAAGAACGTTGAAGCTCTCAGGAATCTTTGGTCCGACAATTTCGTTACCTTTTATGATAGATTCATAAGCTTTAGAGCGTCCGTACACGTCGTCTGACTTGATAGTTAGCATTTCCTGCAAGGTGTGGCTTGCGCCGTAAGCTTCGAGCGCCCAGACTTCCATTTCCCCAAATCGCTGGCCACCATTTTGGGCTTTACCACCGAGAGGCTGCTGGGTAACCATCGTGTATGGTCCCGTACTGCGAGCGTGGATTTTATCTGTCACCATGTGGTTGAGCTTAATCATATACATAGACCCAACAGTGGTGCGTTCTTTGAATGCATCACCAGTACGGCCATCAAACAACTGCTGCTTGCCGTCACGCGGCAAGCCGGCGTCGTTCAACAAATCTTGAATTTTTGGAATTGGCACACCGTTAAATGACGGGCTGGCAACTTTCATGCCAAGCGCACGTGCAGCCATGCCTAGGTGAGTTTCGAACAACTGGCCAATGTTCATACGACTTGGAATACCCAGTGGGTTAAGTACAATGTCAATTGGTGTTCCGTCAGCAGTAAATGGCATATCTTCTTCGGGCAAAATACGTGCGATAACGCCCTTGTTACCGTGGCGTCCACCTAATTTATCACCAACTTGAATTTTGCGCATCTGGGCGACAAACACTTGAATTTGCATGATGACACCAGCCTTAAGCTCGTGACCATTGGCTCGGCTAAAGACTTTGACACCTACAACTTTTCCGTGCTTACCGTTACTCATGCGCTGTGAGGTATCGCGCACTTCTTTGGCTTTTTCACCAAAGATCGCACGTAGCAAACGCTCTTCGCTACTAAGTTCTTGCTCACCTTTTGGTGTAATTTTACCCACCAAAATATCACCAGGGTGAACTTCTGCACCAATACGGACAATTCCTTCTTCGTCCAAATGACGTAGCGCATCTTCTGATACATTCGGAATGTCGCGTGTAACGATTTCTGGCCCAAGCTTTGTTTCGCGGACCTCAGTCATGTAGTCAACAATAGTGATGCTCGTTAGGGTGTCTTTTTCAACAAGCTTACGGGAAATAATGATAGCGTCTTCGAAGTTGTAACCACTCCACGGCATAAACGCTACAAGCAAATCCTTGCCAAGAGCCAATTCGCCGTCTTTGACGCTCATGCCCTCAATCAGCACATCGCCTTTTTTAACCTTGTCGCCAGAACTCACGACAACTTTTTGGTTAATACTTGTGCCTTCGTTACTACGTACAAAGTGATGTGGTAGGTAACTCACATTTCCTTCTTTGTATTTCACAATCACTTCAGCGCCGTTGGCACGAATAACTTCGCCGTCGGCTTCTGCGACTGTTAACTGGCCGGTGTTGCGGGCGGCAATACCTTCCATACCAGTACCCACAATCGGGCTTTCTGGATTAATGAGCGGTACAGCTTGGCGCTGCTGGTTACTACCCATCAACGAGCGGTACACATAGTTCTTTTCAATAAACGGAATCAGTCCGGCTGAGCTTCCAATCACTTGGCGGCGAGCGGCATCAATGTAATTGACATCATTGGAATCAACTTCTGCCGACAAAAGGTAGCGGCGAGCCGATACGCGATCATTTACAAAATAACCATTGTCGTCAATTTCGCTATCGGAGCTGGCAATTATAAGGCGCTCTTCTTCGGCTGCGTCAACATACACAACTTCGTCAGATACCTTAGATTTTACCGGCCACGTCGCACGGTCTTTAATACTGGCAAGTTTGGTTGCGTCTTCTTTGGTGATTGTTTTACCAGCCTTAACAATAACCTTACCTTTTGCGTCAACGAGATCTTCTGATGCAATATGTCCAACGGCATCTTTTGGTGTCACTGCGTTTATCACTTTGCGGTAAGGTGTTTCAATAAAGCCATACTCGTTAATTCGGGCATAGCTCGCAAGGTTGAGCACCAAACCAATGTTGGCGCCTTCTGGCGTTTCTACTGGACAGATACGACCGTAGTGAGTAGCATGGGCGTCACGAACTTCAAATCCAGCACGTTCGCGGGATAAACCACCGGGTCCCATAGAACTAAGGCGGCGCTTGTGCGCAAGTTCTGAAAGAGGGTTAATTTGATCCATAAATTGCGACAACTGAGACGATGCAAAAAACTCACGCACGGCAGCCACGATGGGGCGTGCATTGATGAGCTGACCAGGGGTAACTGTTTCGATTTCGCTCATTGACATGCGGTCTTTGGCGTTACGCTCCATACGTAGCAGTCCAATACGGAACTGGCGCTGTACGAGCTCTCCGACCAACTTGACGCGGCGGTTTGCAAGCGAGTCAATATCGTCTGCAAGTTCCTGGGTATTATTAAGACGGATAATTTCAGCAATAATTGCAGTAAGGTCCTCAAGACGCATCACGCGGTTTTCGGCTGTGTTTGGAATATCTAGGTCAAGACGCTTATTAATTTTGTAACGGCCTACACGGCTAAAATCAAAACGCTTGTAGTTATAGAACATATTCTCCAGCAAGCTACGGGCGTTATCGACAGTTGCAAGGTCGCCTGGGCGCAAACGACGATACACTTCAATCAAAGCTTCTGACGTGCCTTTGCTTGGATCTTTTTCGATAGTATTGGCAATATAATCTGTTTTGCCTTGGTTTACGTGTTTAAACGCATCTTTAATTTGGCTTTCGGTCATACCAAGAGCTTTTAAGAGTGTGGTAACGGCAATTTTGCGCTTGCGGTCTATTTTGACATACATTGCACCGTTGTTAGCAGTCTCAAACTCCAACCACGCACCACGACCAGGTATAACTTTAGCGCCGTACTGGAAACTACCCGCATGAGCTTCGCGGGTAAAGAAAACACCAGCTGAACGAATCAGCTGCGAGACAACCACGCGCTCGGCACCGTTTATAACAAATGTTCCGCGCTCGGTCATCCATGGGTAGTCACCGAGGTAAATTTCTTGTTCCTTGATTTCGCCGGTAACTTTATTGGTCAGCTCGATAACCGCCTTCAAAGGGGCATCATAACTAACATTGTTTTCTCTGGCTTCGGCTTCGGTGATTTTTGGGTTTTCAAAATGATAGCCCTTAAATCGGAGTGATAACTTTGTGCCGGTGTAATCATCGATTGGACTTACTTCGGCTAATAGTTCGCCTAGTCCTTCTTCGACAAACCACTGGAATGAACGATTTTGGTGATCGACAAGATTTGGTAGATCAAGTATGTCGTCAGATTTAGTGAAATAAACGCGCTTGCCCTGCACGTCAGAGGGGGTCTTTGTTGTCGTTTTTACCATACGAAATAAAGCTCCCGCTATATTATTTAATACTGATTTTGCTTGTAAAAGCCAAAAACAAGGCTCTTACTATAACTATTTGTGAGTGTTTATGATTTTATTACTGCAGTTTTTCGGCCGAAGCTACCTGGTGACGTGCTTTTTGGTGGGGTGTCCAAGTGGACGCGTGAACCCACGTGCAGCTACCTACACTACTTCTATAATAATCTTACATTTGTTTATGCTCAAATGTCAATACTATTTTCACCTAAGTAAGATCTAGTTAGCGCGGATGACAACATCATGTCCGTACAGTAACGTCGGCGGGTATCCAAGTGCATCATAATCAACGGTTTCATTGTCAAAACCAACATATATAAGTGGTGCAGATCTCATTGTGCTAACTAGCTGAAAGCCACGATTAGAATACGGGTTAGCTGGATCAACCGATACAACGTAGTGATGATCCATATCCGCTTCGCACAATCCGTGCATAACAGCGCCTAACTTTACCAGCCGTCTTTCTCGTTTTAATACAATTTCTTTGCTTTTTTTGATCAGTAATTCTGCTGCCATAGCATGATCTTCGTCTGTCGCGCTTCCACTAAGTACATAGTCCAGATCGTGAACTTTTTGTAGCATGCCAGATTTTCTATCTTTTACGTTTACTCCTTGTATTATTGACCCTATACCTATGGTTTCTCCTAGAAAATGTCTTCGCAAAAGATATGAAGATAATTTCATAGATTGAGATAGTTTTATTGTTTCTACTAAACCCCGGAACCAACTGGAATATTCTTGTTCATAATAGTCAAGTGCAGGATCAGAGACACCGCTTGCTGATTCTGTTTTTAAAAACTTTTGAATTGACAGCGACTGCTCTGCTGCCCGTAGAGTTTGAAGTCTTTCCAAATACATAAAAAAGTAATACTACACTTTTTGTATTTTTTCTAGTCACTTAGATGTGGTCAACAATTTTGTCTACAATACCGTAGGCTACTGCTTCTTTGGCATCAAGCCACTTGTCGCGTTCCATATCTTCGTGGATTTTTGCCGGTTTTTGACCGGTGTTTTTAACCATAATATTTTCGAGCAGTTGCTTCACGCGCAACGATTCTTTGAGATCTATTTCTTGATCAGTCACTTTGCCACGCGTGCCGGAGCTAGGTTGGTGAATCATAACAGTTGAATGTGGCAAGATAAATCGTTTGCCCTTTTCGCCAGAACTGAGCAAAAAGGCTGCTGCAGACGCCTGCATACCGATTCCATAGGTATACACAGGTGATTTCACAAACTGCATCGTGTCGTATATTGCCAGTGCGTCGTAGACATGACCACCCGGGCTATTGATATAGAAGTGAATAGGCTTGGAATTACTTTGGTTGTCTAGGAACAATAGCTGCGCAACGATCAAATTAGCAGTGTGCGGGTTAACATCTTCACCCAAAAACAATATGCGGTCTTTAAGCAACCGACTATAAATGTCATAGGCGCGCTCCATGCGACCTTCTTGTTCGATAACTGTTGGGATGAGTAAGCTAGTTGGACTAATCATACTTGTAGTCTACGCTGTCATTTAGCACTCGTCAAGCATGAGTGCTAATTAATTTTCTACTGGCAATGCTTCTATATAAGCAATGGCTTCGGCCAACGGAACTTGATCTCTCGAACCAGAGTCATCTGCGGTATACGCATTAAATAAATCGGTCCAATCTGACTCAATGAATCCAATATATAAACCTTTATTAAAATAATCAAAAACGCGCCCAGAATCAGCATCAAAATTCCGAACTCTCCATGTCGGTTCACTGTTTCTAACTTCATTTAATTTTTGACTATAATATATAATCTGTTCTTCTTCTGTAGGATATTCAAGTTTACCGTTTAATCTCAACCACAGTTCACTATCAGATAAAGGTTGGTCTGATCTCTCTAATCCTTCGTTGCCGTTTACCATTATTTTGTCCTCCAAATTACATTAAAACTAATTTTACAGACCTACAAAGTTATTGAAATGATTTTAATTATATAGCGTATTCAGTTAGTTTTTCTAGTGTTTTTTCTGTCATGAGTCGTGAATTAATATCACGCAGTGCTTCCGGCTTGGCTAGTTCGGCTTGGGCGGCTGGGTCTTGGTATTGGGCACGCATAATCTGCAAGCGCACTTCTATTTCTTCTGGTGTGTTTTCGATTTTTTCGGCTTCGGCTATTTCGCTTAAAATAATACCAACTTTTACGCGCTCTTCTGCGGCTTGTCGTTTCTGTTCATGATGTTGCTCTGCAGTCACCTTTTCTTCTTTTAGGTGTTCTTCCCACGTTTGACCACGGTATATTAAATTCTGCTTTTCTTCTTCTTCGATTCTGTCTATTTGTTCATCAATCAGTAATTTAGGGATTTCAATTGTCGATTTTTGAGCAATTTGTTTCAATATATCGTCTTGCAACTGATTTATCGCTTCGCGCTCGCGCTCCATCGTTAGTTGCTTTTTAATATCAGTTTTAAGATCTGCAACATTTTTAAACGGTCCGACACTGGCGGCAAAATTATCATCCACTTTTGGCTCAATAACTTCAGAAACTTGTTTGATAGTAACCTCAAAAGTTACTTTTTTATTTTGCAAAGCTGACGCGCCGTAGTCTTTAGGGAATGTCACATCAAATTTTTTAGTGTCTAATTTTTTGAGTCCGACTAGATTGGTTTCGAATCCAGGAATAAATGAATTGCTACCTAAGACAAGTGGATAGTCTGTGCCGTCAGCGCCGGCAATAGGTTTACCGGCAGTATCGGTACCCTTAAAATCAATCGTCACTTGGTCGCCGTTTTTAGCAGCTCGTTCTACTGCATTATATGTTGCAGCGCGCTGCTGTAGTGAACTTATAACTTTATCAATATCGGCAGCCACAACTGCTAGTTCTTGCTTTGAGGCTTTAATCTTTGTGTAATCAGCAAGTATTATCTTGCCGATTGTTGGCACTACTACCTCAAATTCTAGCTCGGTGTAGGGCACAAACTTTTTGATTGCAACCTCAGGGTTTGCAACTGGCCGCAGGTTCTCTTGGCGCACTGCTGCTGCATACGACTTGTTTATCGTTTCTTCAATCACTTCGGATTGCAAAATATTTGGGTTAAGATTTTTTTCGACTAATTCTGGTGGCACTTTGCCGTCACGAAAGCCCGTAACGCGCACTTCGGGGGCGAGTTTTTTTAGTGCAATTTTTTTGGCTTTTACTAAATCTTCTGTATCGGCTTTTATTATAAGTTTGGTTTCTGTTGGGGTGGGGTTTGTATGTGTAATTAGCATAGGTACGCATTTTAACAGATTAGAAACAGATTAGCAATGTGCGATTTGCTATGAACAAAACATTGGTGATTTACCATTGGCGATTACTGGCTAATTGCTAATCGCACAATTATTACTAATTGTTAGTAGCTAATTGCTCATTCCTTTTTGCGCCGGTCTTTAACAATACTTACAATCCGTTGTATTGAGTATGTTTCTTCGCTGTTTGCTTGGATATCACGCAGTTTGTATCGCTCGTCTTCGGCTTCTTTTTCGCCTACGAATAAAACGTAAGGAATTGTCTTTTTTATAGCGCTTTTAAGTTGTTTATCGGTTTTGCGCCCGGTGATATCAAAAGCGACATTAACCCCCATCTCCCGAAGCTCCCCAGACACTTTTAGAGCGTGTTCGTACGTTTCACCAATAGAAATCACATACACTTCTGTTGGAGTTCGCGTTTTTGGCACCAAATTGTGTGCTGTTAAAAATTCCATCAGCACAACATCCGATATCGCAAAACCGACGGTAGGAACAGGTTCTGCACCAAACATACCAACTAGTCCGTCGTATCTACCACCACCAAACAGCGAACGGTTGTTTGCCGGGTCGGTATCAAATACTTCAAATACAAAGTCTGTATAATAATCCAGCCCACGCATGAGAGTAATATCAAACTGTAAGTTGGCTATACCCAAACTGTCACATATTTTAATAACCTTTAATAAAGTTTTTGCGCCTTCATTTTCCAAAAGTGCTATCGGCAAATCAACTAGTGACTTTGCCTGTAATACTGTTAATAATTTATCGGCAACACCAGCGTCGCGTAAAGACGGCGCAATAGACGCCTCTATAAGACCCTTAAACTCAGGTCCCTGCAGTTTGTGCATACGATCGATCAATTTCGCAATGGTTTTATGTTCTACAGGGTCAAGCCCAAGCCACGTACCCAAAATGTAATCCATCAAGACGCGGCTATTGATACGAATTTGATACATGGTGGTTTTAGCTTTGAATTTTTGCATCAAGGCTACGACCATTTGTAGCATTTCCAATTCTGCCGCCAGGCCCTCAACACCAAACAGGTCAACGTTTAGCTGATAAAATTCACGGCTGCGACCCTTTTGGGGGCGCTCATAGCGCCAGCATGAAGGGATAGAATACCAGCGTAACGGAAGCGCTAACTCTTGGCGTCTGCCCGCAACCATGCGCGACACGCTTGGTGTCATTTCGGGGCGCAACATAACAATTCTATCGCCACGATCTTTGAATGCGTACGATTGTTCGTTTACTAATTCTTCGCCCGACTTTGCGGCAAACAGTTCTACGGGCTCTAATATTGGAGCATCGTATTCTTCGTAACCAAAACTGTGGCAAACACTACGCCAGTTGCGAAAAAGTGTGTCTAATACACGCTTGTCTTCTGGGTAGAAGTCGCGCGCACCTTTATATGGTTGAGTAGATAAGGCCATGCAAATTATTATATCTTAAAGAGTTGGTAGTCGGGAAATAAAAGACTATATTCTAATTATATTATATCACATTTGTCAATATATTACTAGTACCGTGCTCTTATTACTGTTTATTCTTCTCTGTAGAGCTTTTCGATTTTGGCTTCGTTGGTACGACTTTGTTTGTGCTTAAAATTATCGAGTGTAACTAAAAAGGTGCGAGCCAAAAAAACAAAATTTATCCTCTGTATCCATGCGTAAAACCGGCAAGCCAGCAAACGCCGTCCGTGACACGTTGCGCTCTAGCGTATCAACACTAGATTTTATAGCTGTGTATTCAAAACTAAAGTTTTCTATACGGCTGTAGCAATCGTCGCGTAGTTCGCGGAAAATATGCAGGTCTCGCCACTAACTGTGACTAATAATGCCACAGCGAAAGGCTAGCTCTATCTGTGCATCAAAGTCACTTACAATGTTATTTAGTAAGTTATCGTCTTTTTGATCACTCGGAACCAAAGCACTACGCAGCACATCTTGTAAACTGCGCTCTAGGGCAGATGTATATATAAGTACTTTGGCGCGTGGTGTTTCGCCCTAAACTAAACTTTCCGCCCGTTCGAGAGCCGAATAAAAATCTTCGCGTTCATTAATGGTAATCTTGCTGCTTTTTTGGCTACTAGGACCAGCGTTGTCTGTGTCAATAAACTGAATATCTTTCGGCATATGACTCACTTTGGCTTTAGTATATCACAAGAAAATTTAAGGGAGCGTACAGTGACCTACGCAGCCAATAGTAGCTGTTGCTCGTGGCAGACATTATGCAGGAAAACATCAACGTCTGATATATTCATGGCCGATCCAAAATAACCAAGTTCATACTCTGCATCTTCATCGCTTACCACAAAATTATGTGTCGCAATGTATAGACTCGATTCAAATGGTTTGTTATGCACGTCTTTACTAACAACTATGACGTTAGTAAACGTATCTGTGTTTGTTTTAAGCTCTTTAACTTCGTTAATGTACACAAAACCACGGGCAAAAAGTGGCACGATATCAGGCTTTGCGGGTGTACGCATAGTAAGCTCTAAGACGATTTTCGATACTATTTCTAAACGATGCAAGCGACGGTGTCTTTCTTCGTCGTACTGATGTGCAGATATTTCGTTAAAGGGTACTAATGATTCATATTTTTTCATAGTTCACGCATAATTTAAGCACCATTAGCATAAAATGTAAGTCAATGTGCGCTGAGTCAACTAGTTTGAAGGGTATAAAATTGTAACACACCCCAACTTTAGCGCACACCAATTTTGGCAACTTCAAGACCTGGTAGAGCTCTGGCAATCGTTCCTGCACCGTCGCAGGCAATGGTGCCAAAGCGCTGGGCAATGGCCGGTGAATGTTCGAGCCACTCACCAATTTGCGCTGACAATGGCTGTTCTACATCCAGATAAAAACGGATATCTCTGCCCAAAATTTCTTGCAACATTGTTAGTTTTAATTGACGTTCTGGATTGGGGTCACCAACCGTAAGCAGTGGCTTACGGGCACCAATAGCCTCGCAGGTGATTTGCATGCCCGGTTTGGCGATGACACCAGCCGATGCATTAACCAAGTTATGCCCATCAGGGCGCTGGTGGGCGATGATGATATCACTGCCAATCACGTATTCGTCAGGAATGTGCATATTATATGGGGCTAGTACTTTTCGCATGCCGTTTAGGCTAAGCTGCGAGAGCTGCGTAATAACTTGCCTTATCTCGCCGTTGCCTTCCATGCCGCCTTGCACCAAAATAAATTCTTCTTCAGGGTCAATACCCAGCTCTTGCTTCACTTCGTCAGGGTCTTTTGTTGGCTTGCGAATAACAGGATTACAAGGGATAACAACTGTGCCGCTAGTTAGTTCGTAAGGATCACCATGTGTTTCGCGTGGTTCAATCAAAAACAGGTAGTCAAGCGTACGTGCCGCTTCCATATACATTGCCTGAAAGGCTTGCCCGCGTGGGTCGTTAATAGAATAGCCATCTATCGAGTGGTAGACGCCAATTATTAATTTGCGGTCCTGGAATTCCCTATTCATGCCAGCCCGCAAATAACTAACTTGGCGCAAAAAATCGTTAATCACAATGCGGGTTTTTTCTGCACTGTGTAAAACGTCAGGGTTTTTAACTAAAAAATCAGCTTCGTCCATGTCCGGACTGTAGGCTAGAGGAATATAGTTTAGCTCACCCCTTGCTTTAAGATTAGCATCTAAAAACGGCCGAACGTTTTGATCTGTAGCAAATATAATATTTTGCTCTAGCTCCTGGGCAATCGCCACTGCTCGGCTCGCGTGGCCTAAACCTACTTTGCTTGATAATAAATAGAGGATGTCTTCTTGGCTAGGCTCGACTTCGGCGTAGGTAGAACTGAGTTCGGTTATCATTAGTAACTTCAAACATACCAACTAAATTCGACGCATAAAGCCACATATGATTGAGTCAACTAGGCTTGAGTCGGTTAATACGTAGTGGAGAATGGCATGTCTCACCTTCACACCTTTTTAGGGTGAAGCTTCAAGCACTTTCATACCAAACAAAAAACAGGCCTATGGCCTGCTCTTTGTTTGGTGCGCGAGAAAGGACTTGAACCTTCACACCTTGCGGCACATGCTCCTAAGGCATGCGTGTCTACCATTCCACCACTCGCGCTCGTCGAGGTGTGATAGTTGTGTCGTATTTTTGCCAGTAAAATAAATTTCCTGGCAAAATCTACGACCCAACTAAGCCCTCTCCTCTCAATTTCCCAAACAGAACAAGTTCTTGGTTTGGAAAATTGGATACAGACAGATTTTAACATTTCTATCTGTTCTTGTACATGCACTATACTTCTTTAGAAATATAGAACATTATTATACTAACAAACTCTAAGGAGATATAAATGGCCACAAACGAGCAACCAACTATAACAAATGCGTTTGAGCTCTTTAAACCAAGTATAGAAATCTTAAAAAAATATAGTAATGTCTACGCGGTTTTACTTCTACTGCCCGTAGCGCTAATTACTCTTGACACTTTACTTGGGACTGAAAGTTTTTTATCTTTCTTCGGATTAATACTTAGTCTAGTTTTTTTGGCACCACTTATCTATGCAGAGGTTAGAACAGCCGATGGGCATAGCGTGACTTTAGAAGAAAGTTTCAAAAAAGGTTACCCCTACTTTTGGAAACTTTTGGGACTTGTTATTGTGATAGCTATTCTTATATCAATAGGTTTAGTTCTATTTATAATACCGGGGCTTATTTTAATTCGTCGCTACATTCTGGCGCCTTATTTTATGGTAGATCGAGATCTGGGTATAAGTGAAGCCATGGAAGCATCGGCCAAAGAATCTAAGCCGTTTTCTTGGTCGCTGTACCCCGTTATTGGTGTCACTCTATTGATTAGTCTATTGGCAATATTGGGCATCTTTGGAATGCTTGTAAGTACTATATTGTCACTCGCCTATAGTTTAGCCTTCGCTATTGTGTATTTTGAAATTAAAAAGGCCTACAAGGCGCTACCAAAAGACAAAAAAGCTTAAAGCTGTCTGTAAAAAAACAGCTCTGCGTCGCCATAATTTTTGACATCCAGTAGTTTCTGGTTGCTTTCGCTCAACAAAAAGCCCGTTTTGGGCGGTAGAGACAATACGATTACACCACCCTGTTTGGCATGTTTGCGTAAATTTAACAGATCCTTCGGGTCAAAATTATCATAAGGCGGGTCTAGAATAACCACGTCAAACTGCTCGTTTTGGTGGCGACGGCTCCAGCTCTTTACGGCCGCCCGCACATGAGTTACCTTGTCTTCGACACCAAGCAACTGCACGTTTTCGGCTATTGTACGGGCTGCAGCTTGATCTAAATCAATCGCCGTTGCCGATGTTGCACCGCGACTAATCGCTTCAAAACTGAGCGCACCCGTGCCAGCATAAGCATCCAAAAACGTTAAACCATGTACATCACCAAGGGCATTAAACAGTGCACCGCGGATCTTTTCGCTCATCGGGTGGGTACGATGTCCCGGAGTCGGGTTAAACGTACGCCCACCTAAATAGCCAGAAATTATACGCATCCCGTAAGACCCCACTTAACCGCTTGGTACTGTTTTATCATTGAATCGCTCAACAAGTGTTCAGATGTCAAGTTTTTCATGCGTGCTCCTTGAGGGTCATCGGGACACATAATCCCGCCTCGTCAGCAGCCTTATACCAAACAAGAGTAACAATTTTTACCATTAATGGTGCGAGCTCATGGCGGACCTGATTGCTTAGTTTAGATGTCCAGCCGAGTTTTAGATAACGTTCGTACATATCGAGCACCGCAACCTCACGAGCAGTCCGTAAAAAATAGTCCTGAATGGTGCTGGATTTAATCTCTTGTACATCTTCGGCTGTCGGCCGTGCATCAGGAAACCTGAGTGGCCGAATTATCCACATAAAGCCAAACTCAAACATCACATGCGAACTCATAAGCCCCTTTGGTCCATAGGCACTGTAATTTTTAAGAAAAGTTTTGGCGGCCGTATCACCTTTGAAGATGAGTTTTTTGGTAATTGTTGTACGGGTTTCAATACCTTTGCCATCACGAAGTTCTACAAGTTTTTCTTCGTACGGATAGTGATGGGCTGGTGTTAAGCCATCTACAATAGCGTGCGCCAGCCAAGCTGCTTCAAAAGCAGAACGCTCCATATTACCACGCTTCAAATAGTAAACCAGTTCGGCATAGTGTTTGTTTATTATCGCTAAAAAATCTTGATGATCATCACCCAGAGGATTCAAATAATGCCATGGCTCATCACGAGCTGGACTTTTGCGCTTTACTCCGTCGGGCCCATTTATACCTTCAAACTGCACAATATCCCGAAACGACGGGAACCCACAAGACGCCGATAGCAATTCACCAAGATGTCGCCGCGCAACACGGTCAATCTTTTGGTGCGCGCCCATAAGCCGCCCAGAATACTTTGTAATTGTTAAACCAGAATACATTACTCCTATTCTAACATTTATCTCTCATAAAGTACTCTGTACTAATTAAGCGTAATAACCGCCTGCGCCACACGTACCCGCTGCCTGAGTTCTGGGTAATTAGATAGTTTTTCTTTTGTATCAATAAACTCGGTGACGGCTTGGCGGGCAAAAGCGAGTAACTTTGTATTTGACAAGTTCGCAAAACGCAGATCAAGCTCGCCAGACTGCAACGTGCCATAAATAGCCCCTGGGCCACGAATTTCTAGATCAAGCTCGGCCAAACGGAAGCCATCTGTCGATTGCTCGAGCGCACGAAGCCTTTTGCTTGGTGATTTACTATCCGACGGTACGATGTAGCAATAGCCCTGGTCACTGCTGCGCCCAACGCGTCCACGCAACTGATGCATCTGTGCCAAGCCAAACCTATCCGCACCCTCTATAACCATTATTGATGCATTTGGTATGTTAACACCGACTTCAATAACAGTTGTGGCGACTAAAATATCAAGCTCTCCAGCTACAAACTGCTCCATGACGGCAGTTTTTTCGTCTGACTTAAGTTTTCCGTGAAGTAAACCTATTTTCTTGTCTTTATAGACGGTGGTTGTTAACTTTTTGTAGAGTGCTTCTGCGCTCAATGTCGCCACTTTACTACTTTCAGTAATAACCGGGCACACCATGTACACTTGGTGACCTTTGTCTATTTCTTGCCGAACATGCTCATACATCTCGTCCCGCGAGTTTGGTGACACTAATTTGGTTTTTATTGGCTTACGACCGGGCGGCATTGCATCAAGTAACGAAATATCTAATTCTCCATACAAAGTAAGTGCAAGACTGCGCGGAATCGGTGTAGCCGTCATACTAAGTACATGCGGCATTAACTGAGTGTTTTTGAGTAGCTGCTTGCGTTGTTCCACGCCAAATCGGTGCTGTTCGTCAATTATTAGCAGGCCAAGATTCTGAGTCTGCAAACCTTGAAGTAGCGCATGTGTCCCAATTGCAAACCGAATTTTACCGTCAGCCAGATTATCTTGAGCCCGTTTTTTTTGAGATGCTTTCAAGCTACCAACCAATAGTCCAACAGCTCCGTCAAGTTTAAGTGGTTTTAATAGTTCACTAATACTCTCTGCATGCTGGCGGGCTAATAACTCAGTGGGGGCGAGCAGTGCCACCTGATAACCCGTGGCCAAAGCCATGACTCCGGCCATGGCAGCTACAACCGTTTTGCCCGAACCCACATCTCCTTCGACCAGCCGATTCATTGGGATGGTTCGCTCCATATCCTTTAGTATCTGCCACATTGCTTTACGCTGTGCGTCGGTAAGCGCAAAAGGCAAAGTAGCGACAAACTCTTTAGCTACCTGTTCGTCGCAGAAAATGGGCGGAGCTATCTCATTCGCAACAATTTGTTTATTAAGCGCTGAGGCCAACATAAGTTCAAATATTTCAACAAAACCAAGGGAGTATTTCGCATACTTTAAGCGCTCTGCCGATGATGGAAAATGCAGCTCTTGCAATGCTTCAGGATAACTTAAAAGTTCGTATTTTTGTTGAATCCACGGTGGTAAAATGCTGGGCAGTTGCGACGCATATCGCATTGCCTGTGCCATCGCCTTACGAATCAGAACAGTACTCACACCCTTTGTTTCTCTATAGATGGGTACGATGCGTGCGGTATGAACGGGCATGTCACTTGCAAGCTCGGTAGTAGGATTTTGTAATGCAAAACGTTGACTTTTGAGCTCAAGCTTACCCGTTATGAAATACTGCTGACCCTGTTTGATCCCTGTTTGGCGGTAAGGCTGATTAAACCACACTAAACGCACACTACCGGTATCGTCAGAAGCAATTGCTTCTGTAATATGCATTGCTCGGCGAACATAGTGGCCTTTAATCTGTGTGATCTCTGCTTTTACTGTGACTATTCCTGGCTTAACTAAGCGTAGGGGTGTAATCTCGGAATAATCTTGATGTGTACGTGGATAATAGTGGAGTAAATCCGTAACCGTTGTAATACCTATAGACGCAAAATCAGCAGCAGCACGCGGTCCAATACCTTTTAAGTGTGTAATCTGCATTTTTTCCATCTTGTGACAAGTATAGCAAGTTACCAGCTACTAACTGTATTGCAACGCAGCAAAATCAACACATAATTCCTAGCGTCATGACTACCTGTGGTCATGTTTTGTATTTTTATTCAGGTTTACGCACTAAAAAGACCGTGCTTGGGCCAAAATACGTTTTTGCCAGTGTACTCTGCATGAGACTTTCTATTGCCAGCATACCGCCCTGTGGTATGACTTTTTTGATCTTGGGGCTACGCAGGTTAGATACTGATAGCACTTTTTCTACCTTCAACCCTGCATGCGCTAACTGTTTCTGAACGGTTTTGGGGTTGTGGTTTACGAACGGAATATCTGACTTGTCTGACTTATCGGTTCGTATATCAACTGGTTCTAGGGGCATCTTTTTACCTTTTGCAATGTGTTTGACGCGGTTTTTAAAGTTAGCATAATTCGCAAACTCAAAGAAAAAGTAACCACCGGGTTTTAAAATACGGGCGATCTCAGCAAATTCAGCCGATGGATCAGGTAAATGATGTATAACCCGCACAACCGTAACCAAATCAACACTACCGTCGGCAAACTGCAAATCGTCAGCTTGCATGAGTTTGCGCTCGACGGCATCAAAATCTTTTAAATACTCTTTGGCAATATCTAGTTGTTGTTGCGACGGTTCTGCCAGAGTCACTTTGTCTGCATACTGCGTCAACACCGCGCTGAGTCGGCCATAGCCACCACCCACATCTACCGCGTGTTTGAAATGTTTACCGCGTAACATTTTGTCTAGTGCAATCACCTCGGCATCGTGTTCATAATCGCGACCGTCCCAATAATGTAGGTAATTATGGCTTGGATCATTATATTGGTCGGCTTTTTTCTTTGCTGTTTTATTCATAGCGTCCTATTTTTAGTTAGTTTACAAGATCTATAACTGCTGAATTGTTTTTACCACGACGGATTATAGCATGCCCGTGTATCATGTCGCTGTTATCAAAGCTGGTTTTGTCCAAAGAAAACTGTTTACCGTTAATGTAGACGGCGTTATCAGCCAAAAACCGGCGGGCTTCGCCGTTTGAACTCGCAAGACCTGTTGATACAAGGATTTCGTGTAGTGGTGTCTGGTTCGTAGCTGCAATCGTGGATGGCAACTCCACCTTAAGTTGTTGCATGTCGTCATGAGTTAATTCCGCGTAGTCTCTGCCGCCAAATAAAATCTCGCTCATGCGCTTGACTGATTCAGCGCGCTCACGACCATGCACCAAGCTCGTGACTTCGTAGGCCAGTGTCCGTTGCGCCAAACGCGACGCCGTATCGCCATGAAATGTCGCTTCGAGTTCATCGATCTGATTTTTATCTAATAATGTATAGGTTTTAATAAGATCAATTACGCTTTCGTCGTCGACGTTTAACAAAAACTGATAGAACTTATAGACACTGGTTTTGTTAGCATCAAGCCAGATAGCGCCGCCTTCTGACTTACCAAACTTGATACCAGTTTGTTTGTTTATGATTAAAGGAGTACTCCAGACATGGGCTTCTTTACCGTCTATGCGGCGGATCAAATCAACCCCAGCAATACTGTTGCCCCACTGGTCTGCACCACACAGCTGCAATGTCGCACCCTTGGTACGATTGAGATGCAAAAAATCATAGCCCTGAATCAACGAATAGCTAAACTCAGCATATGAAATGCCCGCACCATCCTCGCCCAAACGTGACTGCACAAAATCGCGGCCAAGCATCTGACGCATCGGTACATGCTTGCCAATATCACGAAGGAAATCAAGATAATTCATGTCTTTAAACCAGTCATAATTATCAACAATTTCAAAATCTTCACCACTAAAGACTTGCTTATATTGTTTTGCGATTCCAGCTTTGTTGGCTGCAATTTGTTCAAGCGAAAGCAATGTGCGCTCACTAGATTTGCCGTCTGGGTCACCAACCATACCCGTAGCACCACCAACGAGCAAAATTGCCTTGTGGCCATGATTTATAAACTGCCGTACCATCATGGCAGCAGCCAGGTTACCGATTGTCATAGAATCTGCCGATGGATCAACACCCCAGTAAAATGTCAGCGGCTCGCCGTCCAACATAGTGACGTCTTTATAAGTTGTTTGGTTGGTAAAACCTCGGTAAGCTAATTCTTCGGACAGTGTCATTCAGTTTCCTCTCAGCAATATATTTTTATACTATATTCAATCTGTAGTATACCGTAAAAGTGCTTGCCTAAAAATACCCTAAAAATTACATATGTATCACACAAGCATTTTGTTATACTAATAGACGACTAAGGAGCGGAATAATTCATGGCATCAAAGCCTTCAGATTCTTCGAATAAACGGAAAAACAAAATCCATGTCACCAAAAGTGGCAAGACAATTAAACTGCACACGTCTCTATCTGACCGTGTCAAAGCGTCACACGATGAAAAAGCCCTGCGTAAAGCCGAGCGCCTACGCGGCCTGCCCAAAAGTCGTATCAAGCGCATCGCCTACCGCCTTAATCCAAAACGTCTAGCCGCTTACTGGTTTACCCGCGAAGGTGGCATCATGGCGCTCAAACTGACTGGTATTGGTATTGTTGTTTTGTTCGTAGTCATGGTTGGAGTTTTTGCCTACTTCCGCAAAGATTTACCTAACTTGCGCGATATATCTGGCAATAACGTTGGTGGCTCAATACGTTACTTTGACCGTACTGGCCAAACGTTACTGTGGGAAGATTACGACGCTGTCAAACGCATACCCGTGCAAAGTGATCAAATATCTGAATACCTAAAACAAGCCACGATTGCACTAGAAGACCGTGATTTCTATAAACACGGTGGTTTTGACATGAAGGGTATTACCCGCGCTGCATTCGCCAACATTACAGGCGGCAGCACTAGCCAAGGTGGTTCAACCATAACCCAGCAACTCGTGAAGCTCAGCCAAGACTGGACTCGTGACCGCAGTTACACCCGTAAAGTAAAAGAACTTATACTTGCCGTCGAACTAGAGCGCAGTTATACCAAAGACCAAATTTTAACTGGTTACCTAAATACAGCACCTTACGGCAACATCCAGTACGGTGCACAGGTAGCTGCATCAGATTATTTCAAAAAGCCAGCAAAAGATTTAACACTCGAAGAAGCGGTGTTTCTGGCGTCAATTCCGCAGAGCCCAAGCTATTACTCTCCCTACGGCGCCTATTTCGACGAAAGCCTCGGCGGCGAAACTGGCCGTCAAGCTGTAGTCGGTCGTATGCATTACACACTCGATGTCATGCTTGAGCTTGGCTATATTACAGCCGAACAGCGCGACAATGCCAAAAAAGTCGATGTCCTAGCCACGATTCAAAAACCCGAAGGACGTTACAACAACATCAAAGCACCTTATTTTGTACTGTCCGCCAAAGAAGAACTAGAAAAACAGTACACCGCCAAAACCGTTAATCGATCTGGCTGGAAAGTCACCACAACGCTCGATCTTAATCTGCAACAAATTGCCGAAGAAGAGATTAACAACGGCATACGCCAAGTTGTCCGACAGGGTGGTAACGTCGCAGCAATGGTAACCGAAGACGTCGAAACCGGACAAATTGTCTCTATGGTTGGCGGCCCTGATTTTACCAACGGCACGTGGGGTCAAAACAACTATGCCCGCACACCGTTGCCACCGGGTTCTAGCTTTAAGCCCTACGATTACGCAGCCCTGATTGAAAGCACTAATAACGCTGGTGCTGGATCGGTACTATACGACACCCAAGGCGCGTTGCCCGGTTATCCCTGCACCAACAAGGCAACACCAAAAGGTGGTGGTAACTGTTTGCACGATTACGACCTGCGCTACCCCGGCCCGGTTACCCTACGCTACGCGCTGGGTGGTTCACGCAACGTCCCAGCTGTTAAGGCGATGTTGATTGCCGGCGTCGACAAAACAATCGAAACTGCCGAAAACATCATGAATGCGACCAACCCAAATAGCTTTGGCTACAATTGCTACGCACCCGAAACGGTTGAATTTACATTTGCCAACGAACAACAGTGTTACGCTTCGTCGGCAATTGGCGACGGTGCCTATTTAAAAATGGATGAACACGTACATGGTCTGGCAACTTTTAGCCGCAACGGACTCAGCCTGCCCCGTAGTTATATTCTTGAGATTAAAGACGCAAACAATACCACAAATTATAAATGGGAACAAGAAAAGGGCACCCAAACAGTCCGCGAAGACACGGCGTATATCATCAATGATATGATGTCTGACCCAAATGCAAGCTACATGGCTAGCAAAATACACCGCTACAACAACGGCAAAGGCACCTGGAAATTTGCCGTCAAAACTGGTACTACCAATGACTCTAAAGATGGCTGGATAACAGGCTATTCCACAAAGTACGCAACCGCCGTATGGGTTGGTTACTATAACCGCACCGTCGAAATGAGTGGATTTATGGAAACCATGACGCAACCAATATTCAAAAATTTCATGAACCGTGCACACAAAGATTTAGAGCCAAAAGATTGGGCGCGCCCAGGTGGCATTCAAACCCTGCCAGCGTTTGTCATAACTAGTAAAGTTGGACTTGCTTCGGTCGAACCAAGTACCGCAACCGATATCTTCCCGTCTTGGTTTAAGAAAAATCCAGCCACTTCTGCAAAACGGGTTATCGATACCGTCAGCAACAAACTGGCAACCGAATGTACGCCCGACCTCGCCAAAAAAGAAGAAACCAACGGGTCGGCAAACCAATTTAGCGGCGATACATTTGTGAATAACGGCAACAGTACGACGAATGAAAAAGACGATATACACCTTTGTACTGATATTCGCCCTAGCATTACACTGAGCGTTACCGGCAATACTCTGCGTGCCAGTGTCAGCCAAGGCACACACCCACTCGATAGCGTTGATCGACCAGGTCTGGTTAACTTTAAGGTGAACGGGCAGACAATAGAGGGCGGTTCAGTCAGCATTGCCGCTGCCACAGCAGGAGTTACCTACACTGGCACACCAGTTACGGGTGCGGTCGTGACGGCAGAAGTTATCGATAGCGTACTTTACAGCACCACGTCTAACGCAGTGACCGTTAACTTAACAGGGCCAGTTGCACCGCTTAGCCTTAGCACTCCTACTTCAAACGCAACAAAAGTGCTGTTTGCGTGGTCAGGTGGAACGGGCACCGTAAACATCTACCGTAAAACTACTGATGCTCTTGTTTGTGGTGATACCGATGGCACCTGCGATGTACTTAAAAGTAGCCTACCTACCGGCACTGAGGTTTATGCCAAAGATAGTAGCGGCAACCCTCGTTCTGGCTACCAAACTGTTACCTATTAAATACTACTTAGACAAAAACTGATTTAATGCAGAGCGAATATCACGGACCTCATGAACGTAGGCAGTTTTCTTATCACCAGATCCTACAGGAGCAATCGCACCGCTAAAACCAAGCTTTTTGGCTTCATTAATACGTTTATCGGCAAACGGTACCCGCCGCACCTCGCCCGATAAACCTACTTCACCAAACACAACCGCATCATCTTTAAGTTGCATGCCTTTTGAGGCCGAGGCTATCGCCATACAGACAGCTAGATCAGCCGCAGGCTCCGTCAGTTTTAAGCCGCCAACAATATTGATATAAATATCTTTGTCGCTCAGATTAAGTTTGGTGCGGCGCTCGAGCATGGCAACAAGCAGATTGAGCCGGTTCAAATCAATGCCACTAGCCGCCCGTTTTGGATAGCCATAGCTGGTTGTACCTACCAACGCCTGCACCTCAACCAGCAGTGGCCGTGCACCTTCTATTGTTGCCAGCACAACTGAACCATCACTCACCTGTCGCTCCTCCAGTAGAGCCGCTGACGGGTTATCGACAGGCTGCAGGCCACTGTCTTTCATTTCAAAAATTGCCGACTCGTGAGTGCTACCAAAGCGGTTTTTGACACTGCGCAGAATCTTAAAACCACCGTACCTGTCACCTTCGAGCTGTAACACGACGTCTACCACATGCTCGAGCACCTTTGGTCCGGCAATCGAGCCTTCTTTTGTAACGTGCCCCACCAGCAGCAGCGCCGTATCTGACTTTTTGGCCGCCTGCATCAGCATTTGGGTACTATTGGTAATCTGGCTTACCGACCCGGCCGCCGAACTTACGGCCGCAGCGCTTACTGTTTGAATAGAATCTACAACAACTAGTTGATTATCGGCGCTGGCAATTGTGGTGGCGATATCATCAGCAGATGTGCTGGATGCCAGTAATAAATTGTCATGGCTTGTCCCTAAACGCCGGGCACGTAGCGACACTTGTTGCACCGATTCTTCGCCGCTTATGTAAAGTACTTTGGTGTGTTTGGCGGCTTCGTAGGCAATTTGCAGCAGCAAGGTACTTTTGCCAATACCTGGCTGGCCAGCAAGTAACGTAACTGACCCCGGTACAAAACCACCACCCAATACGTCATCAACAGTGGCGACACCGGCGTGAATGCGTGCTGTCTCTTTTGCACTTGTTACCTTAGATACAACTGACGCTTCTATTTTGCGGCCAGAAGGCGCTGCCAAAGACACAGCATCAAGCTGCTCGGTAATAGTATTCCACTCGTTGCACGCACTGCAGCGCCCCATCCACGATGAATGGACCGCCCCACAGTTTTGACAAACGTATTTTACACTTCCTTTTTTTGCCATTGTAATAAAAGTATAGCATTTGTAAAGTCAGCTAAGATAATATGTGTACGAAATCGGTAATAAAGTATATAATTACAGTATAAAAGGAGTAAATTATGGGACCACGACAAGCACGACGACGTGGAATGATAATGGGGGCGGCAATTGCATCTTCACGAGGCAAAAAACAAGCAGCCGCTCAGGCCGCAGCAACACCAGCACCTGCGCCCGCTGACACGAACAGCACAACTGATATAGAAAAGCTCAAGCAACTTGCCGAACTCAAAGATCAAGGCATTTTGACGCAAGACGAGTTTGACGCCAAGAAAAAAGAAATCCTTGGTTTGTAGTATTTCAAAAATTCAATAAAAAGCTTACAGTAAGACAAAACGAGACCCTACTTTTAGTATAGCATACTTTTGATTAAAAGTCAAGCATTACTACTGTTGGGTGGGTACCACTTCGCGGCTATCGAGAGCTTTTGCCAGTTCGGCTTCTTCTGTGGCGATATCATTGCGTTTTTGGACTATGTCGTTGTAACGCGCAACCAAAGTCTCTAATTCTTCTACACCGGCATTGTAGGCATTTACTTTTTGGTTATACACTGGCACTAGCGCATTATAGGCGTCTATCTGGCCACTATTTCGGAGAGTGTTCATGTTTGTACGTTGGGCGCCTAGACTATCTTCTTCGGCAAATAAACGAGCTTGGCCATCATCGATCTGTGTTTTTATAGAGGTTAATTGACTATCGTAATCTCGTATAGCGTTACGGCGTTCAATGAAAGCTTGTTCGTATTGTTCGGAAAACGACACAATTTGACCTCTGTTGGCAAAATAGCGCTTGTAGTAATCCTCGAGTTCTTGCGGTAAGGTGCGCATTTCTGAACCCAATATAGAATGTAGTTCGTTGGGCACAATAGATGGATCTTGCTTGCGATATTGCTCGACTGTTTTACGCAGACGTTCGTTTGTAACCCCAGCGTAGGTGCTTGTTAAAATATCATCAACCCACTTCCTATCTTTATCACTTAGTCGTTCGTAAGCGGCATGGAGCAATTCATGTGCGGCGGTAACTTGTTCTACGCCAGCCAGGCGCTCGTCTGTTACATCGAGCAAGTATATGCCTTGACCACTGATATAACAGCCAAGCACAATTGTGTGTTCGTTGTTTTGGGTGCAGAAATTATTAAAGGTTGTTTTGTCGGCAAGTAGTGGGTTTTGTACGTAAAACAAGCGGCGGCTAGAGCTAAGCATGGTGGTATCGTCTGCCAACTTGGCAATATCGGGCGTTGGCTCATATCCACGAAGCCGTATCCAATCCTGAATGTTTTGTCGGTATACAAAGACACCAACTAGTAATAGCAGAGTGACTCCAAGGAGCCCATAACTGAAAATTCGCCTTGCGATTTGTCTTGGTTGCATTATCTACTTCTATTGTATACTGCTGTGTTTATTCTGACGAGAGCTTTATGTGGCTCAAGATTTTTCGTGCTCTACTTTAAAAACAAGGCCGCGCTTTTTATCTACTGTTACTTGTAAAACATCACCCTTTTGGTAGGCTTCGTCCAACAAACCTTCGGCGATATGATCTTCGATATCATCGGCAATTAACCGACGCATCGGGCGAACGCCGTTTTTGGCATCGTAGCCGTTTTGTATCATTAGCTGTTTTGCGGCCCCATTAAGTTCTAACCCTATGCCATGTTTCACCAAGCGCCTTCGTAGCTCATCGAGCTGTAAGTCCAAAATAGCAAGAGCATCTTTTTTGGTTAAAGCTCTAAAAACTATGGTTTTATCTATGCGGTTTAACAGTTCCGGTTTAAGGAGTTTTTTGAGCTCATCAAGCACTTTATGCTTGTTTTCGTTGTGGAGTTCATCTAAATCACCTTGGTCTTTTTTGCTAGCGACACCAAAACCAAGCGAGGCTTCTTTTTGTAGCTTTTCGGCCCCCACATTACTGGTCATAATAACAATCGTGTTCGTAAAATCTATCGCCCGTCCTTTAGCGTCTGTTAGGCGGCCATCTTCGAGAAGTTGCAGTAACATGTTAAAGACGTCTGGGTGGGCTTTTTCGATTTCGTCAAACAATACCACGCTATAGGGTTGGCGGCGTATCTTATCTGTTAATTGGCCACCGTCGTCGTAGCCTATGTAGCCGGCCGGCGCCCCAACTAAGCGTGACACGTTATGGTGTTCGCCAAATTCCGACATATCAATTTTAATTAGTGCCGACTCTGATCCAAAGAATTCGCGGGCAAGAACTCGGGCCAGCTCGGTTTTGCCAACACCGGTAGGGCCAAGGAACACAAATGAGCCTATTGGCCGGCTGGTTTGACCTATGCCAATGCGATTACGGCGCACTGCCCGCGCCAGAGCGCTAACGGCTTCGTCTTGGCCAATGACGTGCTTGCTTAGGTTTTTTTCGAGACTGCGCAGATATTTGGCCTCACTGCGTATAACCTTGTTAACCGGTACACCTGTCATGCGTGCAACCACGTCAGCAATATCTTCGGATGTTAGTTTTAGACGTTTCGTACCTTTACTTTCAACCAGCAGTTTTTCTATTTTCTGATGAATTTGGCTAGCACGCTGCTTGTACTCGGCAGCTTTTTGGTAATCTTCGTTATCCACCGCGTCATCTATGCGGATATTGAGAAGTTTTAATTCTTTCTGCAATTTGCGCAGTTCTGGTGGCGTTTTGCCCTTGTCTACACGTAAATGCGCAGCCGCTTCATCAAGTAAGTCTATCGCTTTATCTGGCATGAAGCGGTCGTTTATGTAGCGTTTTGCAAGATTAACAGTATCTTCTACAACTTCATCAGATATAGTGACACCGTGAAACTGTTCGTAGTGTTTACGGAGACCCTTTAGTATTGCCATTGTTTCTGGCACCGTTGCTTCTGGTACTTGGACTGGCTGAAATCGTCGCTCCAAAGCCGCGTCTTTTTCGATGTATTTGGTGTATTCATTGGTAGTTGTGGCGCCAACAAGTTGAATTTTGCCACGAGCTAAAGCAGGTTTTAAGATATTACCCGCGTCCATTGAACCTTCTGCTGCACCGGCGCCAACTATGAGGTGAAGCTCGTCTATAAAGACAATGCTCTTGTTTTCGCCTTCAAGCTCGGCCATAACTTTCTTTAGTCGCTCCTCGAATTCGCCGCGGTATTTTGTGCCTGCAATCATGCCAGCGAGATCAAGCATAATGATACGCTTATCAATCAAGGTATCGGGAACATCTTCGGCAACAATTCTCTGTGCAAGACCTTCAACAATGGCTGTTTTGCCGACACCGGGCTCACCAATTAATACGGGATTATTTTTGGTGCGACGATTCAAAATAGTAATGACTCGTCTAATTTGTGACTCGCGCCCAACTACGGGGTCGAGCTTTCCCTGGCGCGCCTGCGCTGTCATGTCCGTCCCGTACGTATCAAGTGCGGTTTTAGCACGGTTTTTCTTAGTACGGCGGCGCGACATCGGGTCCTGTGATCCCGAATCTTCATATTGCTGACGGTTTAGAAATTGCTCAAGCTCAAGTGTTAAAGAATCAACATTGACACTCATGTCGCGCAGCAAGGTGGTGGCGCGGGCGTTCTTTTGGCTTAGAATACTATATAAAATATGCTCGGTACCACAGAATTCTTGGCTAAATTCTTGGGCAAGCTCATAGGCCATCTTTAATGTTAATTTGGCAGTTTCTGATAAACCCTTGGCTCCCATGTTGATAACAATTGATTTTGGTGTCAGGTTTAATGCCAAGCGAGCGCGCTCTAACGTCACACCAGAGCCTTCGAGCACTTTAGCACCCATGGAACTATCTTGGGCAAGAAGCCCAAGCAGCAAATGTTCAGTCCCGATATACGGACTATTAAAACTACGCGCGATGGCATCGGCGTGCTTTAAGCTTTGCAGTGCATTATCGGTAAGATGATTTAAAAATTCTTGAAAATCGGGGGATTGCGGCATCATACGTCGCTCCGCTCATAAGACAAACCTACGGTTTTTCTTATCGTGCCGGGCAAAAAAATGTGATTTTTTGCTCGGACTGTTCTTTTCCCTTTTTGCAAATGGTAGTTGTGTATAGCCATATAACCAGTATAGCACTTAGCACTCGGCAGTGTCGAGTGCTAATTAACTATTTTTCTAAACAATTTTTTTATTCGCCGTGTTCTTCGATAGCGTCTAGCAATGAGCTCTCAAGTTGGTCTTTGCGCTTTAGTTTCTGTACTGGCTTGACCGCCTCCACAACTGCTTCAGGCGCAACTTCTGCCATCTTGTCGGCAACGATATCTATGTCGTAGCCGGTAAGCTTACTTGCAAGCCGTACGTTCTGGCCACTCTTACCTATGGCAATGCTCAGCTGATCTTCGTCAACAGCTACAGTGGCTTTCTTGATATTTTCGTCAAGAGTTACTTTGTTGACTTTGGTTGGGCTGAGGGCGTTATTGATGAATGTTTTAGTGTCTTCGTCCCAAACAATGATGTCAATTTTTTCCTGTTCACCAACTTCTGACATAACGGCATTAACGCGGGTACCATGACCGCCGACAAATGTACCTACTGGGTCTACACCCTGTACTGACGATGCAACCGCAATTTTACTTCGCACTCCGGCCTCACGGGCAATGCCTTTAATTAGTACGGCACCACTATCCATTTCGGGCACTTCTGCGCGGAATAACCACTCAATAAACTCATTACAACCGCGCGATACAACCAGCTGTGGACCACGGAAGCCACGTTCAACATCCTTGAGATAAACTTTGAGGCGTTGGCCAGGATAGTAGCGCTCGTTTTGGATCTGTTCGCTTCTGGGCATGATAGCGTTGGCCTTGCCCAGCTCCATGCGCACAATATTGCCTTCAACACGGGCGACAATACCGTTAATAACGGTGCCGATTTTGTCTTCGAACTCAGCCATCACAATTTCTCGCTCGGCTTCACGCAGGCGCTGCAAAATAACCTGCTTGGCAGTTTGGGCAGCAACACGGCCAAATGATTCAACTTTTTGGTGGATCTCAATAACGTCACCAATAGCTGCGTTCTTTTTCATTGCTCCAGCGTCGCTTAGGCTAATTTCGAGTAGTTCATCTTCAACAGTTTGGACAACGTTTTTTGACACGTAGGCATCAACCTCACCTGTGTTTAGATTCATTGTCACGCGCACCTCTTGTTCGCGGTCACCATAATCGCGGCGATAGGCGGCGGCCAAGGCTTGCTCTACTACGTCTTGGACTACTTCTTCGGATAAGTTTTTTTCTTCGGCAATAGTACGTATAGCCGTGCCGAGCCCTTTTAGATCAAATTCCATTATATTCTCCTTCGTTTTTAGTCTTAATAATTGGCAGTAAAAAACCCGGGCCAACGGGTCCGGGCGAACTACATTTATTGTAGCATAGTCACGTCTGTTTGTACATACTGTTATTAACGACCTAGGCTACGCCGGTAAGACCTAAACTCACTTAGGAACATTTTATTTCGATCCAAATTATAAGCCGCAAACGTATCAATAACTTCTTTAATAACACTATTCCATAATTCATATAATTCTGCCACTTCAGGGACCTGCAGGGCTGGTTTTGTAATCAAAAAGCTAACTTCTTCACCCAGCATATCATCTGGTTCGTACATGTTAATTGTAGTTGGTACTTTTGTCTTGCCGTTATGTTTACGGTCTGATTCTGCCCATACATATGACGAAATTGCCGCCCCCGTGTAACCCAGCAGCATACCATTACGCACATTGTGTGGCGCCCACCAGTCATACAGCCATGTGCGTGGTAATGCCCCGCCTTCCATAAGGATAGCCAGGTTGCGCTCTAACTCATACGACCATAGGGCAAAACCATCAACTGTTGGAGTAAATTGTGTTGGTAAAAAACGCCTATCTCTCGCATGTAGGGTATAAGTATCTTGCAAGCGCTCAATTGCTTTTGGTGAACATAAGCTATACGAAACAGCTGAATCAATACTGTCGCCTTTGTTCTCGGGTAGTAGGTAGATGTTTGTGCTTTTAAGATATTGCTCAAAACGTTGTAGTCGCCGCCCAGACATTTCTGGCGATAGTTTTAGGTTGGGGCTGACTGCACGTAGTCCTGCTAATACCAAAATATTACTATGTTGTAATAAATACACCAAATAACCAACGTCTAAAACTCGTGCTGACTCAATACGGCGTACTGCGATGGCAGCGGCTTTTTTGGCCGTCACAGGTGGCACAACATAGCCCAGCTCAAGATAGTGCGACTTAGATCGTTTTTTAATCATTAGCACTATGATACAACAAAACGGCCACCGGCTGCGACCTTTTTGTTTTTTTGTTTTTTTAGTAGCTTAGCGCTCTAGTTGACGCTGTTCGCCGTCTTTTTGCCATCCAAACATAGTTTTTCTTTCTTTTTTTGTTTTGTTATTAACACTAGTAGTTTAGCATGCAGGTTGTCACTGGTACAATAGAACAATGACAAAAACCGTTACTAGACTGTACCCTCAGTTCAAACCAAACACCTATGATATACTGCTGCACTTACACCCAGACAAAATGACATTTGAAGGAAGTGTTGTTATATCAGGTAAAAAAACCAGCCGACCAAGCCAGCGACTTACCTTGCATCAAAAAGATTTAGTCGTCCACGGTGCCACTATCCGCAGAATTGATAAAAGAGGTGACCAGATTTTTACTGTTGACCGCATTAACACACACAAATCATTTGACGAAGTACGTCTACACACAAAAGAAAAACTCCTACCCGGCAACTACGTGGTTATGTTGCAGTTTAAGGGGCGCATTACCGACAATATGAATGGTTTGTATCCCTGTTATTTTATGCATGAAGGTACACAAAAAAAGTTGCTGGCTACCCAGTTTGAGAGCCACCATGCCCGCGAGGTATTCCCATGTATTGATGAACCAGAAGCTAAAGCGACGTTTAGCCTCGTACTAGATACCCCCGATGAAGGCACCGTGCTCTCGAACACGCCTATGCAGTCCGAATCATCTGACGGAAACGGTCGGCGCCGGACATTTTTTGAAACGACACCCGTTATGTCAACCTACCTTCTGGCCTTTGCCTACGGCGAAATTGGATACAAAGAAGCGGTGACGGCCAGTGGTACAAAAGTCCGCACCTATGCCACGCCGCAGAATGTTGCCCTAACCGACTTTGCCCTTCGCACCGCCGTACAATGCCTAGAATTTTACGAAGACTATTTTGGCATCCCGTATCCGCTGGCAAAATGCGACATGATTGCCCTGCCGGATTTTGCATCTGGTGCCATGGAAAACTGGGGGCTCATTACCTACCGCGAACAAACAATGTTAGTTGACGATGCAAACACCAGCCTTGTCAGCAAGCAATACGTGGCAATGGTTGTTGCCCACGAACTCGCCCATCAATGGTTTGGTAACCTCGTTACAATGAGTTGGTGGACTGATTTATGGCTGAACGAGGGGTTTGCGAGCTGGATCGAATATCTGGCAATAGACACACTATTCCCCGAGTGGCAGATGTGGACACAGTTTATTGTGAACGAACAGCAATCGGCACTAAAACTTGATGCTCTAGACAACACCCACGCTATTGAGGTACCCATTCATCACCCAGACGAAATTCGCTCGATTTTTGATGCCATTAGCTATAACAAGGGTGCCAGTGTCATACATATGCTACACGGCTATTTGGGAGCGGATGATTTCCGGGATGGACTGCGTTATTACTTACAAAAACACGCCTATGGCAATACCGAAACAGTTGATTTGTGGGCAGCGCTCGAGCATGTATCTGGCAAGCCAGTCAAAACGTTTATGCACGCCTGGACTGCACAGCCTGGCTTCCCGGTTGTATCTGTATCTCGGCGCAGTACAGAGCTACACCTCAGCCAAGAGCGCTTTTATGTGCAAAAACCAACCAAAAAAGACCATAATCTATGGCCTGTGCCTATTTTGGGACCATCTGGAATACCTACAAGCCTGCCCGAGGCCTCTACCGTGTCCCACACACACCTAAAAGGTAAAATTAACCTAGGCCAAAGTGGCTTTTACCGTACAATGTATGACTCAGAATTACTCGATGAAATTAGTGGTTTATATACGTCATTAACTCCTCTCGATCGGCTCGGATTGCTTGCTGATAGTTTTGAAACCGCCAAAGCCGGCTACAGCTCAATTACACAGGCGTTTTCATTGCTACAAAAGGCCACACACGAAGATAATGCTGCCGTGTGGGACATTATTGCCAGTTGCCTTGGTGAAACACGGAGGATTATGGATGATGACACTGTACGTGAGGCCATAAAACCTTTTATTCGTAGCCTTATATCTACTCAACTCAAGCGCTTGGGCTGGCACGAACATAAAACCGATAGCTATTTTGACAAACTACTGCGTCCGACGATTTTGGGCATGGCTAGCAGCGCCGACGAACAATCGGTGCTGGATGAAGCTCAAGAACGCTTCAAAAACGCATCGTCAGCCGAATCCATACCGGCCGACCTACGTGGCATCATCTATACCACCGCTGCAAGGCACGGTGACAAAAAAACCTTTGCGAAATTACTAAAATTCCATAACCAAACCGATTCAAGCGAAGAACGCACCACCCTGGCCGCTGCCTTAACTTCTTTTGAACAACCTCAGTTAATTCAGGAGGCCCTGGACCTTATCCCAACAGATGTAGTCCGGCATCAAGATGTTATGTACTGGGTCGCATACAGCTTTATGAACCGACACGCAAAACACGCAACCTGGGACTGGATGAAGTCTCATTGGCATTGGCTCGAAAAGAGCCTAGGGTCGGACCTTAGTTTTTACCGCACACCCATTTATGCGGCACGGAGTTTTAGCGACGAAAAATTTTTGAGTGAATATAACCACTTCTTTACACCCAAGATCAGCCCCAGTCTAGAACGCAGCATAAAACAAGGCCACGAGCTACTAGAGGGTCAGGTTGCCTGGAAAACGCGTGATCTCGCTGCTGTCACAAAGTTTCTGACACATCTCTAAATTCTAGAGTTAGATTATCCGGCTCTCCCATTACCGATACAGCCATCAGTTCATAACTACCGCGCCACTGCGCCTCTCGTACATAGGCTTCGGCGGCACGCTGCATATGCAATAGTTTTTGGGTAGTGATGTAGTCAAAACCGTCACCAGCATAATTGGTTCGGCGATACTTTACTTCAACAAAATAAAGAGTCTTATTTTTTTCAGCAACAATATCAATCTCGGCAAATGGTGTTTTCCAGTTTTGGATAATAATAGTGTAGCCTTGTTTTTGTAAGGCCTCCGAAGCAGCATTTTCTGCGTGATTTCCGGTAGTTGTTGTGTTCATGTGTTCTGATTTTACGTTAGACGAATATAAAAACAACCCCATGGAGGAGTTGTTTTGGTGTATAAGGTATCTTTTATTAAGCTGTTTCGCGGGCTGCGAGCGCTTCGGCTACTTTAGCTTCTTCGGCTGCTAGCTCTGCGGCCTTGGCTTCTTCGGCTTTTTTGTGCTCTGCTTCTGCCTGAGCCTTCAAGGCTGCTTCTGCGGCTGCAATTGCGGGGTCTTCGCCAATGGCGTTTATTGCTTCTTTATCAAACACCATACCGGTTAGTCGGGCAGATTTACCACTGCGGGCGCGCATGTAACTGAGGTAATTGCGGCGCACTTTGCTGCGCTTGGTGACTTCTACTTTAACAACAAGTGGTGAATGCATAAGATAGGTCTTTTCAACACCAATACCACTGGCAATACGACGGACAGTTATACTTGATGTGAGAGAGTTCTTGCGGTCTGTACGAATAACGAGACCTTCAAAAATCTGCACACGCTCTTTGCTGCCTTCTTTGATTTTTTGGTGCACTTTAACAGTATCGCCGCTACGTACATCGACGACTTGGTGCTTTTTTTGTTTTGCTTCTAAAGCTTTAACAACTTCATCCATATCTGCGCTAGTATACGCTGTTTTACTTCTTAATGCAAGGGGTGGCTAGAAAAATAATATCCTTTCGTGTAATACCCATAAACAGCTACAATGTATATATGGATATTTACGAACAAGCACTACAGGTACACAAAGAACATAAAGGCAAGATTACAATTGCGCTACGTGACATTCCCGATACAAAAGAAAAACTAAGTACCTATTACAGCCCGGGCGTTGGTGGCGTTGCAAAATATCTTGCCGATCATCCTGCAGAAATCGGTGATTACACCTGGACAAACAACTTAATCGCCGTCATTTCAGATGGATCAGCCGTATTGGGATTTGGCGATATCGGACCACAAGCTGCCATGCCCGTCATGGAAGGCAAAGCCATGTTATTTAAGCATTTTGCTGGTATTGACGCTGTACCAATCGTGCTAGATGTCCACGAACCAGAAGAAATTATTGCCGCAGTTAAAGCCATTGCACCAAGTTTTGGTGGCATTAATTTAGAAGACATTTCTGCGCCAAAATGTTTTGTTATAGAAGAGCGCCTCAAGGCAGAATTACAGATGCCGATTATGCACGATGACCAACATGGCACTGCCATTGTAACGCTAGCTGCACTTATAAATGCGGCGAAAGTTACCAACAAAAACTTAGATGATACGAGAATCGTTGTAGTGGGTGCGGGCGCCGCTGGATCGGCAATTATTAAACTGCTTAATATGTACACAAAAGCCGAAATTATTGCCGTAGATAGCAAGGGAATATTAAGTATACACCGCCAGGATTTAAACGAAGAAAAACACAGCCTACTTGTGTATACAAACCCAAAACAAATTGACGGCACACTTGAACATGCATTAATGGGGGCAGATGTATTTATTGGTGTTTCTAAGCCGGGTATTTTAACAACGAAACTTGTCCAAAACATGGCCGAGAATCCAATTATATTTGCGCTTGCTAACCCCGAGCCCGAAATTTTACCAACTCACGCAATCGGTGCTGGGGCAGCTGTTGTAGCAACGGGTCGTAGTGATTACCCTAATCAAGTTAATAATGCTCTTGCCTTCCCTGGCATATTCCGCGGGGCACTTGATAATAAAGTTAATAAAATTACAGAAGATCACAAGCTGGCAGCTGCCAAGGTTATTGCCTCACTCGTGCCAAACCCTACGGCAGAAGAAATTATCCCAAGCCCAATGCACCCTGACCTCGTCAAAGCCGTTGCTGCTGTTATTGTCTAAATCTAGCTTACCTAGCCAATAACTCGGTAGATTTCTTCGAGAGTCGTCTCGCCAGCAATCACTTTTAACATACCCTTTTGCATAATAGTTAGCATACCGTCCTGAACAGCAGCCTGCTCTATCTGGTTTGCATTCAGGGCATGAGTTGCATTTTCAAATAACTCACGAATAGATGTAGTCATTGTAAATTGTTCCCGTAGCGCAAACTGGCCTTTGTAGCCGTAAGGGTTTTGCGCCGATGCACCCGGGCGATACAGCTGTATATTATCTATGTTTGGCCGTACAAAATCGGGAGGAAGCGTACCCAGTATTGTCATTATTTCTGACTTTTCGGCTTCTGTTGGCGTGTAGGCCTGTTTTAGTTCGTCATCTAGCCGCCGCACTAACCTTTGCGCCATAACCAAGCGTATTGCAGACATAAATAATGGGTTTTGGCCGACAACGTCCTCGATTCGTATCAGAGCTGCGGCTGCTGACGAGGCATGAAACGTACTCAGTACCAAATGACCGGTTAGCGACGCCTGCAAAGCCGTTTTAGCAGTCTCCATGTCTCGAATTTCGCCGACCATAATAATATCAGGGTCAAGGCGCAACACTGCTCGTAGCTTAGAAGCAAAGCTACCATCATTACCGGCAGCATGTGTATCTACCGGTATCTGCATAATACCGCCAAATTGATATTCGACAGGGTCCTCTATCGTTATAATCTTGCGCTCGGTAGAATTTAGCGAATTCAGCATCGAGTAAAGTGTTGTCGTTTTACCCGATCCCGTCGGACCTACTATGAGAACGAGCCCATTTGGTTTTGCAATAATGTCATCAACGAGTTGGCGTTCGGAATCGCTGAGTCCAAGACGGTCAAGCGTGTAGTTGTCTTGTTGCATATTAAACAATCGCATTACGACATCAGTTCCGTTCACGGTTGGCACGGTTTCAAGTCGTACATTGACGTGCACTTCGCGTTCGTCGGCCATGCGCAATGTCTGCGATATATGACCCTGCTGTGCCTCTGGGTCGGCACTTGATATATTGGCTGCACTAGCGATAAGTCCTAGCAATATCCGGTAGCGTTCGTGCGTAATGTTACCAATTGGATGCAATACTCCGTCTATACGGAACCGAAAGCGCACATTATCGCGCTGAGTTTCGATATGAATATCACTCGAGTTTAAATTATGTGCCTGCTCAACAAGATAGGCCAGCATGTCGTCTGGGCGAATGTCTTGAAGCATTCGGGATACTTTTTCAACAAGATCTTCGGTTCCAGCAGTGTTAAATTCAATATCTTGGTATACAACTTGTTTGGGTGGGTCGTACAATTTGATGTAATCGTCAAAGCTGGTATCGGATATCAAGACAAAACTAACGCGGTAATCGGCAAATTGCATTTGCAACTTTTTCATCGTACTTTGCGAAGTGATGTTGGTAATACCAAAAGTTACATTCGCCTGTTCGTTAAATAGCGGTACAACGCGGTAAGATTTTAGCTCTGGCACAGTAAGAAACTGTACATATAGTTGCTTGTTCTGAATCTGGGTAGTGTCTACGTACTGCAAGCCTAGTATCTGGGCCCGTCTTTTTGTATTTTGCTCTTCTTCAATTCGTGCATTTTGCATATATATCTAATTAAAGCATAAGAATATACATGCTCATAATCTTCTTCGGCGCTTGCACGCCAAAAAATATATTTATGAGTTACATCATTTAGTTATAGACTACGTACATGAGAGAAGTATATGTAATTGCCCATAATATACGGAGCACCTTTAATGTGGGTTCGCTCCTGCGTACCGCCGATGGTTTTGGTGTCAAAAAAGTCTTTTTTACCGGCTACACTCCATACCCCATAAAACAGGGTGACAGCCGCCTGCCTCACATATCCGAAAAAGTCAGCAAACACATACATAAAACCGCTCTAGGGGCAGAAAACACCGTCGATTGGGAACAATATGATCGCATAGATAAACTGCTTGCAGTTTTACAAAAACAACAGATTGAAGTTATAGCCTTAGAGCAATCCCCACAAGCCGTTTTACTACCAGAATATCAAGCACCGGCTCAGCTTGCCCTACTCTTGGGTGAAGAAGTTCATGGAATCCCCGAAGAATTGCGCGTACAAATTCAAACCCACCTTGAAATACCTATGTACGGTCAAAAAGAATCATTTAATGTCGTTATTGCAGCAGCTATCGCTCTGTATCATTTCTCGCTTTGATTACTCATGATATAATAAGCTTAAGCAACTAAAATTATGCCAAAACAGATAAAAAAATCAAAAAAAACAATCAAGAACCGCCGCTCACCTGACCGTGGCCGTTCCCGAGTGGAGCGTTTTAAATTTTTACCAGCCCTATTAATTGCAGGCTTCGCGACATTTTTATCACTACAGCCACATAGTCTCCTACCTCAGTCTAGGAGTGTGTTGGCTTATGCTACAGATGTTAGCCAAACAGGACTACTAGAAAACACAAATAACCAACGGCTCAATAATGGTTCAGCCGCACTAAAGCTTAACGGATTACTTACCTCTGCCGCTCAGGCAAAAGCAAACGATATGGTAGCGCGTGGCTATTGGTCACACAATACACCCGATGGTCAGGAGCCTTGGGTGTTTTTTACACAAGCAGGCTATCAATACGCTGCTGCTGGTGAAAATCTGGCTTATGGATTTATAACGAGCAACGACACCGTGATCGGCTGGATGAATAGCCCCGCACATAAAGAAAACTTACTAAATGGTACTTTTACAGAAGTAGGATTTGGCATAACTAATACCCCAAATTATTGCTATACTGGAAACCACGATCTTAACCCATCAACACCAGAAACTCTGCAGTGTTACGGAAACCAAACAATCATGGTAGCTATGTATGGTAAGCCGCTTTATGCAGCCCTACCATTACAAACGACTCCCGTTGCGTCAACCGCTCCGGCTGCAACGCCACCACAACAAACACTTTCAAACGACCAACCCTTGCCCAAAGAGCCCGAAATCATCGCCGACTTGAACGTTGATAATGAGCCGTCAACTGCAGCCAACCCAACAACTGAGCCCTTGCTTACAGCCAACTCAACAACTGTACGACGTATTAATATTCTATCAGGGGGTAACCCGTTGCTCAGCGTCGGATTCTTAACAATTTCTGTCATGGTAGTTGGTCTTCTGTGGGCGGCACATAAAGGCTTTCATATTAGGCGATACATTGTGGCAGGCGAGAATTTTATCTTGCACCATGCGTATATCGACCTCACAGTACTTGCTATTATATACCTAGCTTTTGTACTACTTAGCACTGTTGGTGCAGTACGCTAGCTATTGCACGACGACGTGATTTTCGCCTACGACGGCACGGAAACTACCTAGCACTGTATCATCCGATAATACACCTCCTGGCAGTTTGATTATCTGCTTCTTATCTGGTGGTCCTAACACTAATACAACTTCTGTTGTGCCCTGATTTGTGTCAAGAACAGTTTTGATTGCCCGCAGCTGCTCTTGATCACTACTATCTTGAAGCCTGATGTAAATTCGTGGTGTTTTTTCAGCTTTATCTTGCGGTGGAGCTTGTGAGGACTTGGTCTTCTTTTTTGTGGAAGGTAGTTTCACCGTCTTACCCGTAGACTGATACGCCTCCGCTTGCGCAATCGTTATTTCGCGGGCTTCGTCTACTAAAATTTTGCACTCTGTAAGCTGTTCGCCACTTTGCCTATCGGTACCGCTTAATTTACCACGCACCAAAACAACATGATCTCTTTCCCAGGTTCCAACAGTTTGTTGATAGGTGCTGGGGAATATAACAACCTCAATTTCGTTTTCTAGATCGGCAATTTTAACAAAGGCCATTTTTTGGCCATTTTTTGTCGTAATCTCACGCATTTCGGTGACAGCACCACCAATAACCACCAGCTTACCGTCCATTTCTGGCTTTAACTCACCTATCGGCATTGATAGTTCTTTCAGGTACATACCAAAAGCTTCAAGCGGGTGTTGTGACAAGTATAGGCCCAGCAAATCCCTCTCCCACTTCAATTGTTCTTGTTGGCTGTGTATCTCAAAGGTTGATTCCAACACAATTTGCGGCGTTAGTGCGTTGGCGGTGTCGCCAAAAAGCCCAACCTGGCCAGCTGCTTGTTCTTTTTGGACACGATTCGCAAATGACAACAATACGTCTATATTGCCCAGTAACTGATTACGATTACCGAAGCTATCAAATGCACCTGCTTTAATTAAACTTTCGAGTGCCTTGCGGTTCACAACTCGAGAGTTCACGCGGGTAAAAACATCCTCTAATTTGTCAAAACTAGCGGATTCTCTTGCACGTAAAATGTCTTCAACGGCGCCCGTGCCAACGTTTTTGACGGCGTTCATTCCAAAGCGAATTGGATCATGAAGTGGGTCACCCTTAGACACAACCGCAAACTCCACAAATGATTCATTAATGTCTGGTGGCAATACTTCAATACCAACGTGCTTACATTCGGATATTTCTATGCTTAGCCTGTCTGTATCATCGTAGTCGCTAGTCATGAGCGCCGCCATAAAAGCCGATGGGTAATGGGCTTTTAGATAGGCGGTCTGGTATGCAATTAGCCCGTAACACGTAGCGTGTGCTTTGTTGAATGAATAATCGGCAAATGGTTGAATTTGTGCCCATAGTTTAGCTGCTTCATCGGTCGATAAACCTTGTTTTATACACCCCTTAATAAACTTCGGTTCTTCTGCTTCCATGATGTCACGCTTTTTCTTTCCGATAGCTTTACGCACAAGATCCGCTTCACCGGGAGCGTAACCTGCAACAAGCTGGAGTAACCGAATAATTTGTTCTTGGTACACCATAACACCGTAGGTATCTTTTAGAATTGGCTCTAAAGATTCATGCAAATAAGTAACAGAGCTTGGATTGTTTTTGCCCTCAATAAAGCGTGGTATTTCGGCCATTGGGCCAGGTCTATACAGTGCCCCCATAGCAATAATGTCGCTAAATTCTGTTGGTTTGAGCTGCTTTAAATACCTCTTCATGCCCGAACTTTCTAATTGAAAAACACCTGTCGTATCGCCCCTTTGAAGTAGCGCAAATGTGTCCGCATCGTCGAGTGGAATACTGTTGATATCTATGTCTTTTTTATAGACTTTTTTGATAATTCTCAGGGCATTTTTTATAACCGTCAGGTTAGATAGCCCCAAAAAATCCATTTTAAGTAGACCAAGCTCTTCAATGGGGTTCATGGAATATTGTGTAGCAACCACGCCTTTTTGAGCCATTTCGAGTGGTACAAATTTGACAATATCGTCCGGCGCAATCACAACACCAGCTGCATGGACACCGTGGCTTCTAATTGTTCCCTCTAGTTTGGTTGCAAGTGCAAAGATTCGAGCCGACTGTTCATTGGTTTCGTTTTCTAATTTAAGTTCACTATTTTCGCGTAGCGAAGTTGCAAGCGGAATATGACGACCTTGCACTGGTGGTGGGATCATTTTTGCTAACCTATCGGCCTCAGAGTAAGGAACTTGTAAAACACGGGCAACATCACGCACAGCATTACGCGCTGCCATTTTACCAAAAGTCACAATATTGGCTACACGATCCGAGCCATATTTTTCTATACAATACTGAATAACTTCACCACGCCGCGTGTCCTGAATATCAATATCAAAATCAGGCATACTTATGCGGTCGGGGTTTAAAAATCGCTCAAAAAGTAAACCGTAACGTAGTGGTTCAATTTCGGTTATTTTAACAGCATACGCAACAATTGATCCCGCACCACTACCTCTACCTGGGCCAAAAATTATTCCCCTGTCCTTACCCCAGTTAATGAAGTCTTGAACAATAAGAAAGTAACCATTAAATTTCATTCGGCTAATAACTTCAAGCTCGAATTCGGCTCTTGTAACTACTGCTTCTGGTAATTGTTTTTTGACAGAAGCTATATCATCACTATAGTGTCCATTTTCTGTATATCGTTTTAGTAGCCCCTTATAAGTTATTTTTTCTAAGTAACTCTCCTCAGTCTCATCTTGAGGAGTCGGAAACTTAGGTATTAATATTTTTCCGAGTTCCAGCGTAATATCGCAGCGTTCAGCAATTGCCCGTGTATTAGTAATAACTTCAGGATGCTCACTACCCCAGCGCTCAATTATGTCTTTAGGATCAGTAACATGCAGTTCCATATTGGCAAGACTCATACGGTTTTCGTCAGACAAAAATGCACCCGTCTGCACACAGAGTAAAATCTCATGGGCTTCTTGATCAGCGTGCGTTAGATAATGCGCATCACAAGTCAGAACACAAGGTATGTCTAGTTCTTTGGCAAGAGTAAAAATTTGACTGTTTACAGCTACTTGCTCGTTCCACACTGTAGGATGTTTGGGGTGGCCATGATCTTGCACCTCTAGATAGTACCTATCGCCAAAGACAGATTTATACCATGTGGCAATCTCTTTTGCTTGATCGTATTGACCTTGGCGTAGAGCATCACCAACCTCACCGCCAATGCAGGCGCTAAGCACGATAAGTCCTTCACTATATGTTTTTAGTGTTTCGCGGTCAATTCTAGGTTTGTAATAAAAGCCTTCAAGGTTAGCAATTGTACTCAGCTTCATAAGATTCTGATAACCAGTCAAGTTCATTGCCAGCAAAATCAAGTGATAGTACTGTTTATCTTTACTGGCTTCTTTATCTTTTAGGCCACGAGCGGCGATATAGGTCTCCATGCCCATAATCGGCTTGATGTTTTTGGCGTTGGCTTCTTTATAAAATTCAATTAAACCTGACAGTGTGCCGTGATCGGTGACAGCCACCGCTTCCATGCCCATACTTACGGCATGATCAACAAGTGCCGGAATCTTACTAAGACCGTCGAGCAAACTATAATGGGAGTGATTATGTAAATGCACATAATCACTCGGGACTAATTGTGTATTTTTGCCTACCATTGTCCTAGCTATTATAGGGATTTTAATCCTAAACTGCGAGAGTGGTAATTACAACTAGTAGCTTATGCTGAATTAATAAAGCACGGTACATATACTGCAGTATATTCGTTTGCGCTATTTGAACTCGTATTGGCATTGCCCCTAGGGCGTAGACTTTGTTGTACTATTCGTAATAGTGCTCTCGATGTTTTTGGCAATATCACCTATAAACGGTACTTCGCTAAATAAAGACAATCCCCATAGAACAAGTGCAACAATGACCGTCGCGCCAATAACACCGCCAAAGCCTGCCATAACACCCTTCACAAAACTCATGCGGTAGATGCGGCTTTTGCTAATATAACCAGATTCATAAACGTCAGCCATATAGCGCCCAAATTTTTCATAGTCTTTAGGGCTGGCTGGTTGCTTATTTTGAAATAAATTTTTCAAGGTTCTTAAGTGCGCTTTTTGCGTCTTCTAATGCTTTTTTTAGCTCGGGGTCATCGGCATCACCATCGTGTAGCGAGCTCAGAATCTCACGCACTTTATCTTTGGCGACTTGTGCAGTGGCGACTACTTTTTCGAACTCTTGCTTGGTTTTACCGCGAAGCGTCTCGCCATGAACTCTTGCTTTATCAAGTTGTGTATTGAGATCACTCAGAACTGCTTTTAGTTTCTTTTCGGCTTCGGATTTAGCTTTAGTAGCGGCATGTTTGATGTCTGTTCTGGTTTCTTTTCCGCTTTTTGGCGCGGTTAGTACGCCCGCAACGTAACCTATAACACCAATGGCGAGTGCGCCGGCAGCCCATTTGCTAGAATTTTTACCCATGCTATTTATCCTTTCTTTTTAGTAAATCAGAGATGTTCATTAAGAATTTACCAACCGCCACAGGACCAGCGGCCTTTTTTAAAACTTCAGATGCTGATTCGACATTACTGACAACTTCTTGGGCTTTTTCAGCGACAGAATTGAGCGTTTTGGTAAGGCGAACAAGTGACACAACAAGAACAATACCAACAATCAAGAAGATCGTCAGGGTTACTGACAGGATGATAACTAGTATTGTCTCCGCGTTCTGCATACGTCTTAGTATACATCTTTGTCAAGAATGTTGCGAAGATAAAGCCGGAAATCATCCTTTAGCTCATCGCGCTTTAGTCCAAAATCGACAACTGTTTTTAGATACTCCAGCTTATTGCCTGTGTCATAGTACTTCCCGTTTTGCACCTCAAAGGCATACATTGCCTTGCCGTCATCTATCATTTTTTGCATGCCGTAGTGAATATAAAACTCTTGCCCGTGTTCAAGCTCTGCCTGGGCCTCATGTAAATAACCAAAAATATCAGGGGTAAGTAAATAGCCCGAGACACTACCCAAATCGCTCGGGGCGTTGTCTTTGCCTGGTTTTTCAACGATAGTCTTCATTTTTATGATACCGTCTGCAACTTGTTCGCCGGCCACAATACCGTAGCGCTTATAATCTTCGTCATTTTGCATGCGAATACAAGGCAATACGCTGGCATTATATGTAGCAAAATGATCTGCCATTTGTTTAAAGCGCGAGGGGGTGGCAACAAAAAAGTCATCAGCAAAAGTGTAGAAAAACGGCTCATCACCAATAAGATGTTCTGCATTTAAAACAGGCGTAGCGTTACCATATGGCCCCTTTTGGCGAATGTAGGCAAAGTTAGCAAGTTGAGAGATTTTAGAGGTTGACTCAAGTAGTTCGTGTTTACCGCCTTGCTCTAAATTTGCTCGCAAATCGGCACTCATTTGGTCAAAGTGGTCTTCTATCGAGCGCTTATGATAGCCCGTGACAATTATAATATCTTGAATCCCCGCATCAACAAGTTCCTCAACAATATATTGGATTATTGGCTTGTCTATGAGCGGCAGCATTTCTTTGGGCATAGCCTTAGTTTGCGGTAAGAATCTGGTACCAAAACCAGCTGCTGCAATGACGGCTTTACGGACGGTGTGTTGTGACATCCAAGAAATTGTACCATACCAAACGCTAGTGCTTGCTCCCCAAAATTTTTATTGTATAGTGAAACGAAAGAGGTGCACATGGAACTAAAACCAAGCCAAGATAGTATCGATTTCATTGCTAGTGAAAGAAACAGAGAAGAACATTTAGAAGTATTGCGTAATTTTTTGCGTGACATTGAACAATTTCGAATACCTGAAGATTCCTCAGATGTTGATTTGAACTGGATAAATGTACTATTCGATAGAGAGAGTCGTCTTACATTACAAGCAAAAATATCATATGCGATTCCTATCAATACGACGGCTGTACAAACGAGATTTATTGACGATGAAGGTTATACTGATAGACCAAGTGATTTAGTGACATGGGAAAGGATTACAGGTGAAAATACTTGCGATGTAATTTGGACTTCAGATGAATTTGGGTTAGTAGAAACCAGAATCGAAATATACGAAGACTCTCTTTTTTCACAAGAATCTATCGATCAGATTGTGGAAATTCACGAGAAAGTTGTTGAACCGATTATTCAAGCTCGTACTAGCTAAACGCCTAATTGTTTTTTGATTAAGTCCGTGACAACACTTGGGTTAGCTTTGCCCTTGCTTGCTTTCATAACCTGACCAACTAAAAAGCCTATAGCTTTTAGCTCACCATTTTTGATATCTTCTGCAGCTTTTGGGTTTTCGCTTAGTACTTGCTCGACAATCATAATTAATGCCGATTCATCGGATTCTTGAATCACATTTTTGGCTTCTGCAATCTCTAGGGGGTGCTTGCCGGTTTTAAACATGTCCCGTAGCACATCTTTTGCAGATGTTGAGCTCAAAGTCCCCTCGGCTGTCATTTTTGATAATTCAAGGAACATTTCTTCAGTAACTTCGGGTTTGCTCTTTTCGGTATCGTTCACAAATTCTTGCTGCGCGGCTTCGTTCATTTGCATAAATTCTTCTTGAGCTTCTAATAACCAAAAGGCTACTCGCTTCACAATATCGGCGTCAGCACGGTTAAGTAAACTTGAAAGTATTCGAGCAGTAGAAGGTATATTCACGAGATCGTTTACCACCTCTTTAGAGACACCAAGTGTACTAAATTTGTCTCGCAGCTGACTCGGGCCTTCGTTAATCTCACCTTCTATGCGAGCTATGAATTTGTCATCCAGTACAACTGGCGGCAAGTCTGGGTCTGGAAAATAGCGATAATCATGGGCGTCTTCTTTTGTGCGCTGGCTAAAGGTAGCGAGCTTGTTATCATCCCAGCCACGTGTTTCCTGCACAACTGTTCCACCGGATTCTAATAGCTCTGTTTGACGCTTTATTTCATAATCAACAGCTCCCGCGACGCTCCGGAAAGAATTGAGGTTTTTGGTTTCGGTCCTGGTGCCAAGCTCATCATTTTTACTAACAGAAACGTTCACATCAAAACGCATATTACCATGATACAAATCAGCATCGCTAACATCGTAATATGACATAAGCAGATACAGCTCATGCGCAAAAGCAGCTGCTTCCGCAGAACTATGCATATCTGGTTCAGATACGATCTCAAGTAGCGGCGTACCGGCCCTATTAAGATCAACAAGGCTGTGGTCTGCACCCTCGGGATGTGTTGACTTACCGGCATCGGCTTCTAGGTGTGCGCGGGTAATGTTAATACGCTTTTTTTCACCCGCAACTTCTATATCTACGTGTCCACCCAAAATAATCGGCTCTTCAAACTGGGTTATTTGGTAACCAAGTGGCAAATCTGGATAAAAATAATGTTTGCGGTCAAATTTACTAAATTTTTGTGGGCGTGTGTTTAGTGCAAATGCAGCTTTAGCGGCCAGCTCAACAGCAGCTTTGTTTAAAACCGGTAAAGCGCCGGGCATACCAAGACAAATCGGACTAATCAGCGTGTTTGGCGCTGCCGTACGGGCATCGTTACCAACGGCTGCAAACAACTTGGTAGCCGTCTTTAGCTGGACATGACACTCAATTCCAATAGTTGCCTTATAGCTCATTTTAGCGCCCCTAAATCTCTAAGCGCCTGACGCAAGCCAATCAGTGCGGTTTTGACGTCTTTTTCGGCTAGCTTAGTGTCTGACTCGTGCACGATACGGTTACGTAATTTATGCCCAAACCACATTTGGTTATTGTTCGTAAATGTCTTTTGGGCCGACACCATTCGTTCACCCATTGTTTTTCCCTTATAGCGTCTTTTTTTGAGCGCTACGTCAAGCAAATTATCGGCTTGTATGACTGCCATCGGCCACATCTCTGATTTACTTAGATGCTTTTGTAGCTCGTTCCACTTGCTTGTGAAGTATTTTCTGTCTAGATCTTTGGGCGGCCTTCGGGCGACAAAGCTAATGATACCTAAAATCGTGAGACCAACTGCAATAATAGCGACAATAGTCACGATGTTCATGATAGGCTCCGTTTTTGCGTAGTTATAAAAATATTAACTTGCATAGATACCCTCGTATGCCTTAGCAATTCCCAGTAATGCTCTGTCCTGTTTTTGTGCAGCCATGATCTGCAACCCAACCGGTAAGTTATCAACCATGCCAGCCGGCACACTAATAGACGGTACTCCTACTAAATTTGCAGCAACAGTCATGATGTCGACTAAATACATTTTGAGTGGGTCGTGAGTGTTTTCACCAATTTTAAATGCAGTTGTTGGCGCAGCAGGACCCACCATAAAATCCACACCCATTAATGCTTCGTTAAACTCGTTGACAAGCTTTGTTCGCACCACCTGAGCTTTGCGGTAATAGGCGTCATAATACCCCGAACTCAGCACATATGTACCAATCATAATGCGGCGCTTCGCCTCAGCACCAAATCCCTTTTCGCGCGAAAGTTCATAAGATTCGTGTAGATTTTTGGCATCTGGATACGAGTAGCCAAATCGTTGACCATCGTAGCGACTCAAATTACTGCTCACTTCTGCTGGGCAAATAATATAATAAACCGCTAGCGCCAGTGGCAACGACGGTAAACTAACTTCTTTTATGACTGCACCGGCGGCTTCTAGATTATTAATGGCGGTTTGAATAACGGCACGCACTGATTCATCAACGCCTTCACCCATATACTCTTTAACCACACCAATTACTTTGCCGCGCACTGTGGTGTCGAGTTCTGTATAGGCTGTTTCGTCGCGCTCAATTGTTGTGCTATCACTTTCATCGCGACCACTCAAAACATCCAACACCAGGGCGGCATCGTCTACAGAATTTGTAATCGGACCCATACAATCGAGCGAACTTGCCATTGCCACCACGCCACTACGTGACACCAAGCCGTAAGTTGGTTTTAATCCTACTGAACCCGTAAAACTAGCTGGTAAACGAATCGAACCACCCGTGTCTGTGCCAAGTGCAAATGGCGCCAAACCGAGCACAACGGCCGCCGCCGAGCCACCAGAGCTACCACCTGGCACACGGCTTTTATCGTGCGGGTTTAGTGTCACGCCATAATCACTGTTTTCGGTGCTGCTACCGTGGGCAAAGGCATCGAGATTGGCTTTAGCAACCAAGATTGCGCCTTCTGATTCTAGCTTTTCGATTACTGTCGCCTGATAAGGTGCAGTAAAGCCTTTTAAAATATTACTCGCGGCAGTTGTTTCGGCTCCGAATGCCAAATAGTTATCTTTCGCAATAAATGGCACACCAGCCAAGCAGCCGGGGTTCTTGCCAGCATGTACTTGTTCGTCAATAAATTCTGCGCGCTCGAGCGCGCGTTCTTTGACCACAGAAATAATAGCGTTGTGCTCAGCAGCTTCTTCGATCAATAGTAGTGATTTCTTGACCAAACTACGCGCAGATGTCTTGCCATTAGACACAGAAGCTGCAATGTCGCTAATTGGTAACCAATTCATCCAATCATCCTGTTCACTTTGATGTAATCATCATCACGTCTTGGCACATTGCGTAATAAATCTTTTATAGTTGCTACCGATTGTTTGACTTCATCAGGGCGCATAACATTGGCAAGACCCGTTACTTGATAGGTTGGCTCTAATCCATTAGTATCAACGTCTTTAAGCATTTCTACATAGCCTAGGATTTCGGTTATTTCTGTACGAAAAGCCTCTACTTCAGATTCGTTCAGTTTAAGCTTGGCTAATTGGGCCAGCTTTAATATGTCCTCGCGTGTAAGTTGTGTCATCTAAATGTAAGTATAACACCGTAAAATGACTAACGGGATATTGACTTTTTAACATATCTGTGATATAATTAAAGTATAGCTACTGCTTAGATTTTATATCTTCAATAATATCGCGTAGTTCGGCAGCTTTTTCAAATTGCAAATTCGCGGCTGCCAGATCCATCTGGGCGCTCAAATCTTTTATTAAATGACTGTATTCTTCTTTAGGGATTTTCTTTAGATCCAGTTTGGCTTTTTTGGCTTCTTCGCCCAGATCAACACTCATACTTTTATCGACGGCTTTATGGATACCGGCTGGCGTGATGCCGTGCTCAGTATTGTAGGCTTCTTGAATTTTGCGTCGTCGGACAGTTTCGTCAATCGTTCGTTGCATCGATCCAGTGATTGTGTCGGCATACATAATCACCCTGCCTTCGACGTGTCGAGCTGCACGACCTACGGTTTGAATCAAGGCTTGTTCACTGCGCAAAAAGCCCTCTTTGTCAGCATCTAGAATTAATACGAGTGACACTTCCGGTAGGTCCAGACCTTCGCGCAGTAAATTAATACCCACTACAACGTCATAAATCCCTAGTCGTAAATCACGCAATATATCAGTACGCTCTAATGTATCGACATCGCTATGCAAATATGTAACTTTAATGTTTATTTCTTTTAAGTATTCGGTGAGATCTTCGGACATGCGTTTTGTAAGAGTCGTTACCAAAACACGTTGTTTTTTAGCCACCGTGTCACGAATTTCACCGATAAGGTCATCGATTTGGCCCTCGATTTTACGCACCTCAATGGGTGGATCAAGGAGTCCTGTGGGGCGGATAACCTGCTGAGTTGGTTCCGGCGAACGTTCTAGTTCGTACTGAGCGGGTGTTGCACTAACGTACACAACTTGGTTGATATGGCGCTCAAATTCGGCAAAATTAAGCGGCCGGTTATCGAGCGCGCTCGGCAAACGGAAACCATGCTCCACCAGCACTTCTTTGCGCGCCCTATCACCGTTATACATACCACGTACTTGTGGCATCGTCATATGAGATTCGTCTACGAACATCAAGAAATCGTCTGGGTAGTAGTCTAACAATGTTGCCGGCTGCTCACCCGGTTCACGGTTTGTTAAGTACCGCGAGTAGTTTTCGATTCCTTTCACAAAACCGGTTTCTTCAAGCATTTCGAGGTCAAATTTGGTGCGTTGATTGAGACGCTGAACCTCGAGCAGTTTATTTTGTTTATTGAATATGTCTGTTTGTTGTTCGAGTTCCTGCGTTATTTTGCCGAGAGCTACTTTTAGCTTGTCATACGGCGTTACATAATGTGAACCAGGGAAAATCTGTAAACGATCAAGGCTTGCCAATATTTCACCGGTCAGGGGGTCAATTTTGACAATTCTATCAACATCATCACCGTAAAAGTCGATGCGATAGGCAACTTCTTCGCCGGCCGGAAACACATCAACTACGTCGCCGCGGACACGAAAAGTACTGCGGTGAAAATCGATATCATTACGCTGATACTGTATATCTGTGAGTTTACGCAGGAACTTATCACGAACTTTGCGCTCACCTTTTATAACAATTTCGCTGAGTCCTTCATAATCTTCAACGGATCCAATACCGTAAATACAACTGACACTGGCAACAATTATAACGTCTTTACGTGTAAGGAGTGCGTCGGTAGCAGCATGACGTAACCTATCAATCTCTTCGTTGATTTGACTATCTTTTTCTATGTAAGTATCGCTGCGGGCGATATAGGCTTCTGGCTGATAGTAATCAAAATAGCTGACAAAATAATGCACGGCATTATTAGGGAAGAAATTTTTGAACTCACTATAGAGCTGTGCGGCAAGGGTTTTGTTATGACTCAGAATAAGCGTTGGTTTTTGGATATTTTGAATCACATTGGCCATGGTGAAGGTTTTACCCGACCCCGTGACGCCCAGTAACGTCTGCTCTTTTTGACCCTGATTTAATAGCCCGGTAATGCGCTCAATAGCCGCCGGTTGGTCACCGGCAGGAGTATATTTACTTTTGAGTTCAAATTTACTCATCAGTACATTGTAACAAGTTACTGTATGGATTGTGCAGGGTTGGAAAAACTTTGGCCATTGGCAACACATTGTTCTGGGTAGCTTTCCCTAATTGGATTACCTGCAGCTACACACTCCGCAAAACTATCTATACTATTTGCGTTGTCCCTTGTATTTATGTCCCCAACGTACATTGCTATGACTAAAAATAAAGCTAAAACAATGACCAAAAATACTATTTTACGCATACTTAGTTCACGAAATAACTGTCTTATCCTATCCTCAACTTTTCTGGTTTTATCATATTGTTATCAAGTTGTTGCAATATTTGATTTTCGAGCACTTTGTGCCCCATATAGCGCATGAATATTTCGTTCCACAGACTTTCGCGCACATGAAACACCACCCGATTGTCATAACTTGCACCGGTGCAGTACGACATACTAACATCCATTAGGTTAAAGCTCACTGGTTTTGTACCAGCCATAACGGCTACGTAATCTAGATCTTTCCAAAACCCTAGCTCGGGGTCTATATGGTATAGTTGCTCTTCTGCGCGGCGCCAATGCAAATCCTCGGGTTGGACATGAGGCTCAAAAATTTCTGGGTGTGATTCGTTCTCGAGCTTACCGTAATAGCGTTGGATAACGCGCCAGTGAACATGACTACCGGCCATCACCGCTGCCGAGCGAATATCGGCATTAAGTGTTTCAGACACAATCTTTCCAAATTGAGATTTGACTTGTTGGAGTTTGAAAAAGGCGCTATACAAACGAATTTCGTTTAGATAATGCAGCAGCAATGGCAACGCGGTAATCGCAATCCCTTGTAGCTTATCGAGTTTGGTTGGCAACATCACAATCACACCCAACTCTTTTAAGTGGGTGATGTTGTGGCGCTTCTTTTTGACAAAACTCTCGGCAATATCACCCCAGCGGTTTTTATCCATTACGATAATTTCTATATCTCGTGACTCGAAGTCTGATGGTGTTAGTTTTTTGTAAGAATTGTTAAACTTCTTGAGCCATGTAGGTGATTCTGCAAAACGCAGTGCCCCGTAAATTTCATACAAGTTTTCGCGCTTAATCATCGAATCAACAGATGAATAGCCTAGTTGCTTCATGATTTGTTGTGGCGGATTATCGTGCAGGAATCTTTTGGCAACACTTTTTTTAAGAACCCAGGCCGTGCGAGGTAGTTTGGCATTATCAACTGCTTTTTTTATAAGTGGTATAAGCGTCTGCACATCGTCTGGCTTGTCGCCACCTATATGTTTGACTAGATGTTTATCGTGGGTGCTAATTTTTTGTAGAAGTGCTTGATACAACTCTTCGCCGGTTGAATCGGTGGGGTCAAGTTGGAGTTTTATAACGGCTACTTTTGTTTTTTGGATAATGTCACTAATTAAACGCGCATCCATGCCGGGCTTACCCGCTGTCTGTTCGAGCTGTTTGATACCCATACTAAAAAGCGGCTCGTCGGCCACAAGTATTTGTGAAAGTAAGTTCCCCACTTAAACTCCTTATTATGTACCAATAATAGCAGATTCTGCTGGCACATATTGTTGTTCTTTCTGCTACGAATTGAAAAAAACATAAGTGTTATAATTTCAGTAGGCATGTCACACAAAAATCTCCAAGCAATAACACCACACCGTGATGCTATTATTCAGTTAATCAACACAGAAACCAATCAGCGCGTTGACCGGATCGAAAAAGAATTCAAAGCAGGTTTTGAAATTGTTAACAAGTTTAACTATACAGTTACCGTCTTTGGATCGTCGCGGTTTTTAGAAGATAATCCCTATTACCAAAAAGCCCGCGAAGTCGGTGCGATGTTAGCAAAAGAAGGCTTTACTGTTGTTACCGGTGGCGGTGGTGGAATAATGGAAGCAGCTAATCGTGGTGCCTACGAAACGGGTGGCCAATCTGTTGGTTTTAATATTCAGCTACCACATGAACAGCAGCTAAACCCTTACACCACCAATTCTTTAGCGTTTCAATACTTTTTTACGCGTAAAGTTATGCTGGCCTATGCTGCCAGTGCGCTTGTTTGTTTTCCGGGTGGATTTGGAACACTCGATGAATTATTTGAAGTTATTACACTAATTCAAACCAAGAAAATGCCACCTGTTCCTATGATACTTTTTGGTAGCGACTTTTGGTCGCCTCTTGATAGATTCATCCGCACCCAACTGTTAAGTAACTTGGGGGTAGTTAGCCATGGTGACGAAGAAATTTATCATATCACAGATGATATAAACGCCATAAAAGATACCGTAAATACATACCGAGAAACAACTTCGGTCTTTAATATGTCAGAAGCCGGCGCTAGTGCCCCACCCGCAACCAATCTTGTCGCCTAAGCTACATAGGGTTTGGCTTGTACCATTCGGGGGCATTGCTTAAGTAATCTTCTATCTGCTTTTCGCATAGTAAACCTTCTTGCGCACCGACGTGCTGGACAACATTCATCGAATTAATTGGTCCCCACATCAGGGCTTCTTCGATAGATTTACCCTTCATAAGTGCTGCGGTAAAGGTGCTTGCAAATGCATCGCCAGCGCCTGTACGTTCGTAAGGTGGTGCGATGTCTGGGTATATGGGCATAAACCAACGGCCGTGTTCGGTTGAAGCATAAGCTCCGCTTGGCCCATCGGTAATACAGACGATCTTTGGCCCAAGCGCGTGAAGTTTATCAAATAAATCATGAATATTGTTAATATCACCACCACCGACAAGTGCCGATTCTTCTTTGTTGAGTACCAAAATATCTGTCTGCTGATACAACTTAGCCAGCCGTTCAACACCAAATTTCATCTGGAACGTACCGGGCTGGAAAGCAAGCTGGGTTTCGGGGTTTTCTTCAAGCCAGTCGGCTAATTCGTCATGAAACTCTAGTGAGTTTTCGGCAATGGAACTAAAGTAAATCCAGGACGGTGCTTCTTTTTTGCGCAAGTTTGGCCAGGCATAGTTATACTTTTCGTGGTTAATTAATATAGTGCGTTCTTCTTTGTACCACAGTACATAATGGTAATTGCTAATTTTGCCCGGGTTCACAGTCACCCAACGTGTATCAACTTTGTTTGCGTGCAATGCCGCGATAATACCGCGGCCATACTTGTCTTCGCCAACATTAGTCACAAAGCCACAGTTAAGCCCAAGGCGGGTCATACTAACAGCAGCGTTAGCCGCATTGCCAACTCCCTCAATAATGACTGCTTTATCAAATGGTAGCTTTGTACCATACTGCATGGCAAGCCATTTACCGTGATTGTTTTCGTACGTGTGCGCTTGATCGTCGAACAATTTAATAAGTGCATCCGATACCACATCACCTACACTAAGAACATCCACTTTTTGACTGATCATTCCCACCCCTTTTAACTGTTTATGCTTACTTATTACCTATTAAACCACAGCCTTGCCAGCAGAACCAAATAAAGCTATTTTTTCTTCCACAACATTTTGTACGGCCGTAATGACCTCTTCCATTAACTTCATGACAGCATACTCATCTGGATTATCTTGCAAAACCTTCACGAGCGTATCCCTAAACGCACGGCGCATGTCTGAATTGATATTAACTTTACTAACACCAATTTTTACGGCCTCTTCAAAGAAATGACCGGGTGTACCACTACCTCCATGCAGAGAAATCTGGCAGGATATCGCATCTCGAACCTGTCGAAGTAAATCTAAATCTAGCTGTTTGGGCACGGGGTAGCTACCGTGCAAATTCCCAATTGCTGCAGCAAAAGTGTCGATACCCGTTGCCGCCACAAACTCACGCGCACCGTCTGGAGTGCTGAAGGTTTTTTTGATTTCGTCATAGTCAAATGCTTCTTTGTGTACATTTGAACTCCCGCCAAAGTAATGTGGCTCACTTTCGACAAGTGCGCCCGTAAACTTTGCGTACTCAACTATTTCTTTGGTGCCTTTCAGGATGTCTTCTTCGGACGCGTCGTGATTTCCTGATGAAATATCTATATGGATAAACTCGTAGCCTGCATCTATAGCAGCTTTGGCATACTCTACCTTGGGTGAATGATCGAGGTTTATGTACATTTCTATACCATATTCTGTCTTGTAATTATCTACCATGCAGCGTAAGTTCTCTAGCCCCAAGGCTTTGACTTCGCCGTCACTGACCTCTATAAGCACAGGTGCGTTCGCATTCTTTGCCGCCCGAGCAATGGCAATCAATGTTTCTTGGTTGTCGATATTAAAAGCCCCAACCGCAAACCCCTCAGCCCGTGATCGCGCCATAAGTTCACGAGCTTTAGCTGTATTGGATCTTATTTTTTTTAGCGTATGTGACATGATTGCCCCCGATATTAGTACTTTTATTGTGCTTAAGCATATAATAGCACCTTAGCTCCAAAAAATTATACTAAGCCCTATAACCGATATTGTAGCAGCGGCAATTTTTTTGTAGTAAAAGGTACGTTCATTGAGAAACCAGCCAGCTAGTATGGCAACCAGAATGATGCGGAAGTTAGCAACTACGGCAACCAACGACACATTGTTGCTTTTAGCGAGCGCTAAAATAAAGAAGAAACCTGTTGCCGCCCTAACAACGCCAAGCTGCATCGAACTACGCACCGTTTTTTGCTGCGAGAACATTTTCTTGGCTTTTTTACCAAATAATAAATATAGTCCCCATGCTGCAATAGTTTGTAGCGCCCAACCAAAAGCAATGTAGCTGCCCACGGATGCGCGGCTTAGTATTTCTTTTTCAATAACATGCGCCGTACCAAGGCACAGACTCGATCCCATAACATACCAAAACCCATGTAGCCAGCCCTTATCCTTAAAGTTCAGAAGCGTGTTGTGCTGACGTGCTAATAGCAGCACATACCAGATGCAGGGTAATACAATTGCAATACCAACAAGCTGTGTCGGGCTCAAGCGTTCACCATATATAACGCTAGCTATAATGACCGTAAACAAAGCCGAAGACGTTCCTAACACACTTGCAGTTGCACTCTCTAGATGAGTAAAGCCTTTGTACATCAGATATAGCGCACAAACAAAAAGCATCGATGCAGCGACAAATAATACCCATTGATCTATAAATTCCTGCAAGCGCACGCCTCCTATGAGCGGCAATATTATAAGACCGCAAACATACAGCGTACTAAAAGCAATGGCATTAACAGCCAGACCGCCGTGCCTGGCTTTTTTGTCACGAGCAATTGCCCGGAACTGCAATGCTTGCAACGCCGAAAATAGCGCGTGCAACATAATGAACACTTGCCAGCTCAAAATTTACACTTTCTGACTTGTTACCGAATGCGCTGCAAGAACGATATGTGTGGCAGTTAAGCCAAATTTATCAAGTAATTCGTCAGGGGTACCCGATTCACCAAACCGATCCTGTACGCCCACGCGTTGCAGTCTGGTTGGTAGCCGTTCACCAAGTAACTCAGCAACCGCACCACCGAGGCCTCCAGTAATCTGAGCTTCCTCTGCCGTTACGACGGCGCGTGTTTTTGTGGCACTACCTATAATCGTCACTGCATCTAGTGGCTTAATTGTCGGGCAATGAACAACTTCGGCATCAATACCGTCTTGGGCAAGCTTATCGGCTGCAACGAGTGCTTGATACGTCATGGTACCGGTTGCAATAAGTGTAACGTCTTTGCCTTCACGTAGTACGTAGGCTTTGCCAATCTCAAACGGCGTATCCGCAGTCGTAAAAATCGGAGTGGCTTCGCGAGCAAGACGCATGTAATTTGGCCTTTTATCCTGAGACATGGCAATGGTCATCTTTTCTGCTTCAATCGAATCCCCTGGAGCCAATACCACCATGTGTGGGAGGGCGCGCATAAGTGCAATATCTTCAAGCATTTGGTGAGTTGCTCCGTCGGGGCCAACAGAAATACCGGCATGAGAGCCCACTATTTTAACGGGTTGCTCATTCAAGCAAATTGTCGTGCGAATTTGTTCCCAGTTTCGCCCCGGGCTAAAGGCGGCATAACTACTGACAAAAGGGATTTTGCCCATCGCAGCCAAACCAGATCCAACCGTGACGAGGTTCTGTTCGGCCACGCCAATTTCTACAAATCTGTCAGGGAAGGCGTCTTTAAACAAGCTCATTTGGGTTGAGTCGGTTAAGTCGGCGCAGGCAGCCACAACGTGTTCGTTTTGTTCGCCAGCAATTTTTAGGCCCCTACCAAAGCCTTTGCGAATAGGTTCACCCGCCAGTTCGCCACGTAGGTCAACTAGATGCATATCAATCATGATCTGCCTCACTTTTGATTGTGCCCCTTAGGGTGCGAATGTCTTTAAGCGCTTCCTTGGCTTGGTCGTGGTTTGGCGCCGCACCGTGCCAGTGGAAGTCGTATTCCATAAAATCGACACCCTTGCCAGGAATGGTGTGGGCTATTAACATCACTGGTTTTTCTATAATTGCTCTAGCCATAGCGCAAGCGTCAATAACGTCTTCGATATTATTGCCATCAACATCTATGACATGCCAACCAAAGGCCTCCCACTTGGCCTTGAGGTCTTCTAGCGGCATAACCGATTCGGTTGGGCCATCAATTTGGATATTATTGCGGTCAATTATGCCAATAATATTATTGAGCTTGTATTTGTTGGCCAGCATGGCGGCTTCCCAAATATTACCTTCATTTAGTTCGCCGTCGCCCATAACGACATAAATCCAACGATGGTGTTCTTTATTCATGCGCATCGCCAGCGCCATGCCACATGCTTGCGACAAGCCACAGCCCAAGGGGCCACTGGTGTTCTCGAGCCCGGGTAGTTTTGTTCGTTCTGGGTGCCCCTGCAGGCGCGATCCCAATTTGCGGAGAGTTGTTAGCTCAGAGCGATCAAAATAGCCACGATTTGCCATAGTTGCATATTGCACCGGTACGCAGTGACCATTACTCAGCAGAAAAATATCGCGTTTGTCCCACTGTGGATTTTGTGGGTCAAGCTGCATAATTTCAAAATAAAGCGCCGTCAAAATATCAGCGAGGCCAAGTGGTCCGGCCGAGTGACCAGATCCAGCCGCCTCTAACATCTTAATAATGTCTTGGCGAATCAGATTGGCTTGTAGCTCGAGTTCGTATACAGTCATTTTTATTTTATTGTACTTTCATTAGTAGTGTATCATAAGCGTCTTCAGGATCAGTCGATTTTTGAATGAATCCACCAACATTCAACACGTCCACCCCGCCTAATACAAGATCACGTACGTTCTGATCACTAATGCCGCCATCCCACCCTATTTCAAGCTCTGGCTTTATTGCCTTTAAATCACGGACTTTATCGAGTAATTTCAGGTCTGCTACGCCTCCATAGTGCCCAAGGTCACCACTGAATACCAATACATGGTCCAATTCATCAATGTACGGCTGCACAACAGATATAGACGTACCTTGAAGCAGCGCAACGCCACGCCTGATGCCCATGCCACTTAATTCCTTTAGAAATACCTTAGCGTCTTCGGCTTCGGCATGAATAACAACAAGACTAGGTTGCTGTGCAATTATTCTCTCAATTTGCTCCATAGGGCGACGATACATGACGTGGAAATCAATCACTGGGCCAACCGGCCACCAGACATCATCTATTGGTACTAGCTTTACAGGCGAAAAATCACCGTCGGCAAAATCTATGTGTATGCGCTCGGCAAACTCGGCGACACGCAGAATAGATTCCTGGTAATCCGTGTTATTTGTAGCTGTGACTGTAGGGCATATAATCGCCATATGTAATTAAGCATAAACCTTTATGTAACAGGGGTAAATATTGACATTTCTATATCAATATGCTATAATTAATTTATAATCATGTATACACACGAACGTGATCCCCGTCTTGATTTACACGCTGCCACAGGTGAGGCTTTTCAGCGCATCGCAACTGAGATTGAGCCCAGTGATAACAACATCCTACTACCTTTGCAGGGTGTTACGCCGATGAGGGATTTTTTAGAGGTGGGCTCAACATTTAAGATAGATTGCGCAACTATTAATGCTATCGTGCGAGAAGAAGGCAGCTTCGTCATCAATATACTCTCGACTCGAAATAATCAACCTTATGCACGTCATACTGATTTAACGGGGCCCAAGGCTGAAATAGTCTCGACTTATACAGACTTTCAGCCACACGTACTCATCATCCCAGCAGAGGGACCAGTGGCACTAACTCACGAAAGCTATTACAACAATGTGAACGACCAACCCCGTAAGTTACCTGAGTTAGTAAAGACTGGGTATGCCGAATACGTTAACATAGATCGCGCACGATCACTCATTGCTTGCCTAAATAGCATTAATAGCTCACATCTTTCCAGTGATTAGCATTACGAGATTTTATAACTATTTATGAGGTTATAGGTTGTCCAGCTCATGGACGCGTCGGCGGTGTCTGGCCGCCCGACTAAATGGCGTCGATAGCCATGTCTCAACGACTCCCTGCCATAGCGCTTCGTTTCCGTCCATCAGCCGGCCCGACAGACACAGGACGTTGCTATCATTATCATTGCGAGTCATGCGTGCTTCGTGGGCATCCCAGACAACAGATGCCCGAATGCCTTTGTGGCGGTTGGCGGCAATAGCCACACCTTGCGCGCCGGTGCAAACAATAATGCCCCGCGGCTCTGGGTCATCACTGCTCAGCACGTTTGTTGCTACTTTGGCTGCAAATTGCGGATAATCATCGTCAGGGTCCAAAACAGTATTGCCTTCATCTACAACATCATAGCCATTTTGTACAAGATACGATTCGACTTGCTCTTTTAAATAATAACCACCGTGATCAGCGCCTATATATATTTTCATTGTTTTTTCTTCTTTCTTGATAGAAACTTTTTGACAATAATAATTATGCTAAGAATAACAGATGCTACAAGCATGAACCACATTAGAGTCCAAGCAAGCATTCCTAGCACTAAGCCTCCTACGTCAAGCGCTCTCACAATTCCAGGTGCGTAGGTACACTCTATGTCCCAATCACGTAAACAAGGGTCTGAGCTCAACAACTTTGGCAAACCCAAAGAAACCGCAGTAATCCCAAACGAAATAGCCGCACTAAGTAGAACCACTTTGAGTACACGCACAAGATTAGGACTCTTACCGGTTTGTTTCTTTGTGGGAGTCTTCTTTACAGACACAGCTGCCTACTCGTGGTGTTCGTGGCCATGATCATGATGTTCGGCGTGGTGGGCGCTGTGGTGGCCCTTGGCGTGCAACAAGCGACCCGTATCAGCAACAACCTCTACCAAGCGGTTGCTATAGCCCCATTCGTTGTCGTACCACACCATGACTTTGGCGAGGTTTCCGTCAACGACTTTTGTGAGTAACAGATCGACAATGCCCGAATGACTGTTACCAATATAGTCACTACTGACAAGAGGCTCCTCGGAGACGCCCAAAATACCCTGAAAATATGGTTCTTTGGAGGCTTTGCGAAACGCGTCATTTATTTCTTCTACAGTCACATTTCGTTTAAACAAAACCGTCACGTCACTAATAGAAACAACTGGTGTCGGAACACGCACACTGACACCGTCAAACTTACCGACTAGCTGTGGCATCGTCAGCGTTACAGCAATTGCAGCACCGGTTGTGGTGGGCACCATGTTTTCAGCAGCATTGCGGCCTTCGCGCAGGTCTTTGGCCGGTGCGTCCTGTAAAGCCTGTGAAGCGGTGTAGCTGTGAATAGTTGTAAGCATGGATTTTTCAATACCAAAGTTACTATCTAGCACCGACATAACCGCACCAAGAGAGTTAGTTGTACATGATGCATTGCTAATAACTTCTGTTGCGCCCTCTAGCTTGTCGTCGTTTGCACCTAGAACAATTGTGTCAACACCGTCACTCTTGGTTGGGCCCGATATTACCACACGCTTTGCACCAGCATGAATATGTTGTTCGGCGTCTTCCTTGGCAGTAAATCGCCCAGTTGATTCAATAACAACGTCGACATTCAAATCTGCCCAGGGCAAATGAGCGGGTTCGCGCTCTGCAGTAACTTTAATGTGGTGGCCATCGACAATAATGCCGGTGTCATCGAAGCTAACTTCTTTTTCGTAGGTGCCATAGTTGCTATCGTATTTTAATAAATACGCCAGCGTTTTTGTATCTGTTAAATCATTAACAGCGACAATTTCAACATCTGTACGGGCAAAAGCAATCTTAAATGCATTTCTACCGATACGGCCGAACCCGTTAATTGCTACCCGTGATTTCATAGATTCTCCCACATTAGTTTTTAATCATCTAAAGGCTATTGTATAAGCGTAAGCGTAATTGGGCAATACGTTTTACTGTTCAGTCCAGCGGGTTTGGCATTCTTTGATGACTTTTTTGGCATCTTCTACATTACCCCAGCCTAAAACTTTGGTGCTGCCTGGTTTTTTGAGGTCTTTGTAATGCGTAAAGTGATGTTCAATTTTTTGTTTAAATCGGTCATGTAAGTCATCTATGGAGTTTAGGGCGTTGTCGGTATTGCGGTCATCAGCTGGTACACAAATTACTTTATGGTCAGCCTCACCGTCGTCTTCGAAGTTAAGAATACCGAGAATCTTTGCCTCTACAACGACGCCCGTAGGTACGGGATCATTTGTGATGAGCAAAGTATCAAGTTCATCACCGTCCTCATCGAGTGTTTGGGGAATAAAACCATAGTTTGTCGGTTTTGCGAATATGCTTGGCTCAACACGGTCAAGTTCAAATGTTGCCTTATGTCGGTTCCATTCGATTTTAAGTGTTGACCACTTTGGTATTTCTACGACCGTATAGATAATACCGCTATCTACATCACCCGCATCGTATATTTTATTAAAATCACTCATTGTTTTTCTCCTTTGTTTCTAAAGATTATTGTACACTACTATTAATGTTAATTATCGGACACCGCGGTGCAAAAGGTTTGGCACCAGAAAACACTCTAGCTAGTTTGCAGTCTGCTCTTGACGCGCACGCTGCCATGATAGAAATAGATGTACGTGTTACCCGCGACGGAACGCCGGTTTTGCACCACAACAAAAAGCTAAGAACGTCGGAGGGTAAAAAGCTTGCTATTAGCAAAACCAACTATACCGACCTACAACTGGCTAAGTCAGACCTGTTGACACTCGAGGCAGCGCTGCAGTTTATCGATAGGCGAATTGATGTGATTATTGAGGTAAAACCAGGTCAATCGGTCGATGCTATAGCAAACTGCATCGAACCACGCATTATGAAAAAGTGGATCGAAAGCGATTTTATGTTTGCCTCGTTTGATTTTAAAATATTACAGGAACTACATAGACGCTTTCCCAAGATACCCATAGCCGTAAACGAAAAATGGTCTGGAGTACGCGCCAGCCACCGAGCACGAAAACTCGGTACGAAACGCCTCATCATGAACGAGCGTTATTTATGGAGCGGTTTTGTTAGCTCGATGAATCGCCGCGGCTACAAACTGACGGCCTATACAATTAATAACCCTAAGCGGGCTTGGTATCTCGAAAAACATGGTTTGTACGGGTGCATTACCGACCACCCGCAAAAGTTTATAAAAAACTACCGAATTTCCTAATTGGTTACTTGTGCTCACGGCTAATGGCTTCGAGGTATTCACGGATTCTAAGCGAAGCAGTTGCGCCTTCGCCAACAGCGGTTGCAATTTGCATAGTAGCGCCAGATCGGCAATCGCCGGCTACAAACACTCCAGGCATTGAGGTTTCGAGGTTTTCGTTACTTTTTATGAGACCGATACTATCAAGCTCTATACCACTAGCACCTACAAAAGCGGTATTTGGTTGCAAACCAACAAACACAAACACGCCGTCAGTTTCAAACTCTTTCTTTTTGCCCGTCGTGGTATCTGTGCCGATAACTTTTGTTAGTTTGCCGTTTTCACCAACAATTTCATCTGTTGTGGTGTTTTTATAAACCGTGATTTTGTCGGCAAATTTATTTTCTAACTCATGTACCAATACTTCTGACGCGCGGAAATCGCTGCGCACAAGCATAACAATATTACTTGAAAAGCGGGTTAAAAACATGGCTTCTTGGACGGCTGAGTTACCACCACCAATAACGACAATCCGTTTATCGCGGTAAAATGCGCCGTCACATGTGGCGCAGTAGTGGACGCCGCGGGCATAAAATTCGTCTTCGCCGGGGACGCCAACTTTTTTATAACCAGATCCAGTTGCAAGCAAAACAACCTTGGTGAACACATCACCATCGGTTGTCTCGAGCTTTTTGGTAGCACCTTTGTCGGTAATTTTCATGACTTCGCCTAGCTCAATAACGGCACCAAAGCGTTCTGCTTGTTTACGCATATTGTCACCAAGCTCGAGCCCCGCAATACCATCGGGGAAACCAGGGTAATTATCTACCCAATCGGTCGTAGCAATCAGGCCACCCGGTACTGCCTTTTCGTATAAAAGCGTGTCGATATCTTCACGAGTTGTATAAATAGCGCACGATAGTGCCGCCGGCCCCGCCCCCACAATCACCAAATCATGAATCTGTCTCTCACTCATCTTTAGTATTCCCTTGTTTACTTTTATCTTATCATAAAACCATGTCTTAGCGACGGCTGGTCAAGAGTGCAGCTTGTGCGTAGAGCGAAGCCCGCAAACGAGCCGTATATGTAATACGGTGAAGTGCGGACTGGAGCTATACGTGCAAGATGTGCCCTGAGCTGTCGTCGGTTAAGCAATGGCGGGGGCGAGTTTTTGTAGGTTAAAGCCTATAATAACTTCCTGAGAATCATCTTCTTGCGTCACAACAGTAACTGGCACAGTTAACGCACCACTTATTGCTAAGGCTTCTTGCTGGCGATGTGGTTCGGTGTCGATATTAACTTCTTCGTAACCGACACCTTTATTGCTTAGGTACTTTTTAACCATCACGCAGTATGCGCAGGTGTTGGTTGTATAGATTGTTATTTTTTTAGCCATTTTTTTGCCCCTTTAGTGTTGATTTGAGTGTCTAGTACCCATTATATAGTGCTTATGATAGCCGTCAATACGCTATATGTTGTGCTTTTACCATCAGACTTGGTGGTTACTTATCTAAAATACGTGGTAGAAACTAGCAATTTTACAGATATGTATAGCTTAAGACATTTGGTTTTTAGTCCAATAAAGACTTAATCTCAACAATTACGATGTAGAATTACTGCCCTAAACTAACAAGTTCGATATCAAATACGAGTGGCCCAAGCGGACGTGAACCGCTTCCTGGAGTATAGCCCTCTGGGGCCTCACCGTAAGCTAAGGTGCCGGGGATAACCAAACGACGTATGCCACCCACCTTCATACCTGGGACGCCTTGTGTCCATCCAGGGATGACGCCAGATAGTGGGAAGGTAGCGGGTTGGCCAGAATCTTTAGAACTTTCAAAAATTATGCCGTTCACCACATACGCACCGGTATAATCTGCAGTAATGGTTGCGCCTTCTGGCACAACTGCACCCGTGCCTTCTGTAAGATCAATTATTTGTAGTTCTGTAACTGGTGTCGTGATGGGCGTAAAGTTAGCGAGTTGTGTGCCTTTAAGCATGTTTTCTCCTGTTGGATTAGTTTGTTGTTGATTTGATGACTGTTGATTGTCAATTTGTTGATTTGTTGATTGTTGCAGGCTTTTAAGGGCATCGTCCTTTTTTTCGTTATTGAGCGACTCCCAGATAACAACACCCGTAAATGCAAGTGATGTAACCAAGAACACTCCTGCCAACATAAGCGAGCCAACGCGTTTACCATACTCTGAATATTGAGCCATGTAGATCCTCCACTAAATACTGATGACTTAGTATACCCCACCCCCAACTAGTGAGTGCAAGCGACATGACTGATTTCACAACACCAAGACGATAGAGTAGTTGGATTCTTAACTTGAGATTTCGTACTCACGCAGTTGTTTTTTGGTTCTTTCGGTAGGCGTACGTTGTTGTAGTGCCAGTAATTGAGCATAGATCCCATTTGTCATTGCTAACTGGCTGGGGGTACCAACTTCGTCAACAGTTCCATTTTTAAGGGTAATGATTTTATCTACCGCCTGAATTGTACTGAGCCTGTGGGCAATAATAATTGTGGTGCGTTTTTTCATCAGCCTTTCTAGGGCTTCTTGTACCATCGACTCAGATTTACTATCTAGTGAACTCGTAGCTTCGTCTAGTATGAGTATTGGTGCATCTTTGAGTAGAGCCCGGGCAATCGCAATACGCTGTTTTTGCCCACCAGACAACTTAAGGCCGCGCTCGCCTATCTGGGTGTTGTAGCCTTTGTCGAGTTTTTTAATAAACTCATCTGCATTGGCAGCGCGAGCAGCGGCATCGATCTGTTTTGTCGTTGCTGACGGGTTAGCGTAGGAAATATTCTCTTTTATAGTGCCACTAAACAGAGCTGGATCCTGAAAAACGACACCAATAGCTTGATGTAAACTTTTTTGTGTTACATCGGCAATGTTCTGGTCGTCAACGGTAATGGCACCAGATTGTGGCTCGTATAAACGCATGAGCAGATTAGTCAGAGTTGTCTTGCCCTCTCCACTTTCGCCCACGAGAGCTACTTTAGAATTTTGCTCGATTGCAAACGATATATTTTGTAAAACCGGTTTTTTATCATAGGCAAACATAACATCCTCAAAAACAACGTTACCGCGGGGCACTTTTAAGTCTGTCGCATCATCTTTGTCATTGATAGTTGGCTTAATTTCCATAATTTCAAAGTAATCTTTACTATCTGCCATCACCCGCTGAGTATTTTCTACCAAATAACTTATGGTAAAGATGGGAATGCGAATGTTCATAGAGTACAAAATTAAGGCCACTGCCTCACCCGGTGTTAAATGCCCTTGCACAGCCTGGACAAATATAAATGCGTAGACGCCAAAAAATATAGCGTTCAATACGAGGCGGCGGCCAACATCGTTTTTGTGCCAATAAGCAGATTGTGGTTTGGTAATCTCAAAAGCTCTCGCAAAGTGACCAGAAAAAAACTTCAGCTCTCTGGCCTCTTGATTATAGCTTTTGACTACTTTTACCTGACTAATGGCTTCAGCAAAGCGGCCGCTAGCAATATCGATGTGTTTGTTTATCTCGTTTTGATACTTCTGCCAGGTATTACTGGTGCGCACCGTCATAAAGATAAATATTGGATACAAAGAAAACAAAAGCAGTGCCACTTGCCAGCTAAAAAAGGCGACCACAATCAGCGAAAATATTGTGCTAAAAATAAACTGCAAAAAGTTATTGCTCATGATTTGCATAAAATTGCCAATTTGAGCAATCGAACGGTTCAATCTATTGATGATTTTGCCCGTCAGTTCGGTATCAAAAAACTGTTGTGGCAAGCTCAAAATATGTTGATAATAACGCTCACTTAATATATTCATAAGACGCGCCTGCATTTTGTCACCAAAATATCCGCTAATGTTATTAAGTACTGTACTGGCAACATCTAACGCAAAGATAATTGCCGCCATCCAGAGTACAAAACTAATACTGGCATCGGTTCCAAGCCGTAGTTCATCAATGACCCTACCTGTAACAAGTGGGGTAATGAGCGTCATAACAGATAACACAATAGTAAACACAGAAATCAGGGCGTAATAACGCCACAAACTACTCGTAAAACGAAAAATCCGAAAAATATACTTCATTCAGATATAAGTATAGGCTTTGGATACATAAGTTAAAAGCACTACCTTTGTAATCGTGCCTGAGGCCACAAGTATACTTATGGGTTCGGGGACGAAACAGACGTAAAAAATGCGAGCAAAGCTCAAGCAAATGCCGTAAAGGCGGGGTTTCGTTAGGTTTGGTTGGTTATATCAATCACGTGTTGCGATTAATGATGTGTACAGTTTGGTAGATCCTCCGGCCTTAAGGCAAGAAGTGAATGCGCAGCTTTAGTGGGCGGAGCAAGCACATGGGCTCAAAAGGCCGGAGGATCGACTGGTTTGGTGCCGTGTTGGCAGCGGAATCTAGCGGGGAGGATGCTAGACTTTGCGCTTGCTCGCACGGAGAGCTATGCGATAACCAACACGGCACCAAATGGTGGGCATAACTGCCACGATCTTCCCGAATACACGTAACCCCATTGTTCGAGGACAGGAATCAATCACATGGCGCCAATACAGGCAGCACAGTCGTGAACGCTTGTTACGGGTATCCGGGTAGGCGAGGTTAATAGTTTGGTGGACCAACTCCATCTTGCTATTTCCCCTGCTAGAAATGTACTGTACGAGAACTTCGCCCACCGATTATTTGAGGTGACTGTTGTGACAGTAACCAACCGGTGAGCGACGACGCGACTCAAACTCGAATAAGGCGGGCGAGCCTACTTGAGGAATCAAACGTCGGACTTGATGCTTATGTAGCAATTACTACGGAGATTATCTCCACACTAATTGCCACATAAGCCTTCTAACGAAATTTACGTCTGTTAAAGGGCGTTTATAGGGAGAAACTCAACCTAAAACGAATAATATAATAGCACAATTTCTATATGTTGTACAGCTATTTTATGTGTTTTTTGTTATGTCTATTACGAGTCGACTAATTTCATCCGTCGTGAGGGTTCGCTTAGGGTGCCAGAAGCTTAGCCTAAAACTAAAACGTGTGCTTTCGCCGTCTTTTTTATAGATATCTAGCGGTGTTACCAACCATTCATAGCCATGTTCTGACGACACGGTTCGTAATGAATTTTGCAACTGGCTAAAAGTTTCAGCGTAGTTATTGTCTGATGCGAGTGTCACATCTTGGTTGATAGCCGGGAACTCTGGTAGCGGTTGGTACATTTTTGGCTGTAGATTTTGTAACAACAGGTTCATATCTAGCTCAAAACCAGCCGTAGATGCCGGTAGCTTGAGTGCCTTGATCACGCCTGGCTTGAACTCGCCAATAACCCCCAGCGTTAAGTCACCAATTTTTACTTCTGCACTTCTACCTAGCTGATAGGCAGACGTTATGGGATACGTGTCGTTTTGTAGCTCATTGTAAGTAGCTTGTCCGTCCGTTACAAAATCTAGGAATTTGCGCGCGACATAATACGGTGCACCGTTTTGTTGAGATAACGCAGTTTTATCGTCGGCACTTATAACGAGAGCGAGCCGCTCCATATGATCTGGCAAGCCGTCGGATTCATGACCTTTTACGTGTGCTTTGCCGATTTCAAACAGCGCAAACTGGTTTGATTGGCTGCCTGCCCCACTTTTGATATTTGGGTGAACTTTCGTAAGTAAGCTCGCCAGTAGACTTGTACGATAAAACTGCAAATCTGGGCTAATGGCATTGCGCAGATGATATGCTGATGCGTCCGGGTCGACGCCTGTTTTACGTAACAAATCTCCATGCACAAAACTATATGTTAAAACTTCATTTGCACCGGCTTCTTTTAGCTTAAGTCGCAGCTGCTGTTTGAATTCAAAAAGTAGGTTTTTGGTAGCCGCCTTGGCACTTCTTTTCGGTAACTGTACTGGTAGCATATTATACCCATACAGACGGCCAATTTCTTCCACAATATCTTCAGGGAGCTCTATATCCATGCGCCAAAATGGTGCCTTCACAACAAGTTTTGTGCCGTCGCTTTCGGTTTCGAATTCGACATTTTGTAGTAGTTGGCACATATCTTGGCCGCTTAGTTGTGATCCTAGCCGTTTGTTTATAAAACCTACGCTAGTCTCAACTGTATTGCCGGGTTCTAGAAAGCGACCAATGTCATAGACTGCGCTCGCCTGCTTAGCACCAGCAAATTTGGCCATGTTTTTCATGGCGTAAGCAAGTACCCGGTCGTTTTGTCCTGGGCTTTGCCCTTTGCTATAACGAGTTACCGCCTCTGTAAATATACCAAAACGCATCGACGTTTTGCGGATGCTGTACATATCAAATGTGGCGCACTCAATCACGATGTTTTTCGTATTAGAGTCGACTTCAGTATCAGCTCCACCCATAACACCGGCGAGCGCTACGGCTTGTTTGTCTGTGGCAATCACAATTTCGCTACCGCTTAGCTCGATTTCTTTACCGCCAAGAAGTGTCAGTTTTTCGCCCTTTTGGCTCATGCGCGGCATCAGGCTTGGGGTATCTGAACGCGCAACCAACTTATCATAGTCAAAGGCGTGCAGGGGCTGGCCCGTCAAATGCATCACAAAATTTGTGACATCAACCACATTATTAATCGGCTTGATACCGACACGCGTTAGACTCGCTTGCATCCAAATGGGGCTTGGTTTAATATCGACGTTCTCCATAACAACAGCCATAAACCGTGGCACCACTTCATCTACAGTATTTTGAACATCTAGTTTCAGGTTTTCAACATTTTCAAATTGAGGTGTTTCGAGGTACCAATCAGGTGACGTAAATGCCAGTCCCGATATTCCCGCTAACTCACGCGCCACACCTAAGTTCCCAAAACAATCGGGGCGGTGTGTAAACATTTTGTTTTCGCAGTCGATGACGAAATCATCTAAACCATAGATTTCAGTTAATCTAGTTCCAGGGGCCAGTATTGACGATTGGCTATGAGCGAGTGGCAAAATATTTGCGATTTGCGATTCGCCATTGTGGTCTTCTAATTGTTCATTGTTAACTGTCAATGTATTGCTACTCGCAAATTGTAAATAGCTCATTACATCATTTTCAGTGATTTCTAGTATGCCGTCGTGATCGTCGGACATACCTAGCTCTTTTGCGCTCGCAAGCATACCATTGCTCATAGTGCCGCGAATTTCACGGGCTTCAAGCACAAATCGGTCACTCGCTCTACTACTAGGCACTGTCACACCGGGTTTTAGCCACACAGCGTACATACCAGCTCGCACATTTGGCGCACCACAGACAACTTGAGTTGTCTGACCATTGCCGTCATCGACCTGGCACACACTCAATTTATCTGCGTTTGGGTGGTCTTCGCAGCTCACAACTTTTACAATAATCGCGCCGTCAAATTGCGCGGCCCAATCGGTGACTTGTTCTACAGCGCCTAATTGGGCACCGATACGCTGCAACAGTTTATCGCGTGGGATAGACCTTAGGTCAACGTTTGAATAATATTGGGCAAGATTTACACTAACTTTCATAACTTTTCACTTTCTAAACCAAGAACACTAACAAGCTCTGGCAATTTTCTGTGTTTTTGATCCTGCATATCGCTAAAATGTTGGCCCCCGGGCACAATAACTAACTCCCCGCCCAGTTGTTCCGCATAATACTGCGCATATTCAAGCGGGCACAGATGATCGTTATCTGAATGTATAAACACAAATCGCTTCGCTTTGCTTTGTACTTTATCTATATCTATTGCTTCACGGCTTGAGTATTCTTCTTTTTCAGGGCGATACACTCCCACCATCACCGCCGTATCGATCTTCGTGCCTTCCGGTAAAGCTTCCAGCAAAGAAAGTACCGTAACAGCACCAGACGAATGGCCAACAATAAGAGAACTTTCATCAAATTGCCATTTGCTTCCAAAAATAAACTCTCGGTAACGTGTCATATTAGGACGATCGGCGCCTGGCAGTTCGGGTACCCAGACGTTGTAGTCATTTTTCTCTAATAACTCTCTGAGCCAATCAAACCAGTTTGAATGTGGGTTTGCTTTTGTGCCATGTAGTAGTAAGGCATTTTTCATGAGAATTGCCTCAAAAATTTTAGGTTGGCGGATTCAAAGTGGCGAATATCTTCAACGGCGTTTTTTAACATCACCATGCGCTCGACACCAAAGCCCCAGGCAAAACCTGTGTACTCAACTGGGTCAATACCGGCTTCTTTTAAGACATTTGGGTGAATCATGCCGCAGCCACCGAGTTCTAACCATTTTTGCTCTTCGCTGTCGTTTTTGCGTAGTATTTCTGGACGTTCAACAGCAAATTCAAACGATGGTTCGGTAAACGGGAAATAAAACGGCTGAATCTTAACATTTAAATCCTCTCCAAAAAAATCACTCATATATGCCTTAAGTACTGCCACAAGATTACCAACATTGACGCCTTTATTAACATAGACGCCCTCTACCTGATAAAACGTGTGCTCGTGGGTGACATCAACGTCCTCGTTACGGAACACGCGGCCTGGAATCACGACCGCAATTGGCTCACCATTGCTAAGATTGTCGCGGTACTTTTGCATAACGCGGTTCTGCATGGTCGATGTGTGAGCCGGCGCAATCAAGCCTTCGTCGGTCATAAACGTATCAAAATCGTCTCTAGCTGGGTGGCCTATCGGGAAGTTAAGGCTACCAAACATATGATAGTCATCGTCGATCTCGCGAGATTCTTCAACCACAAAGCCCATACGCTCAAAAATATCGGTAATTTTAGTTATTTCCTGTGTTAATGGATGCAAACTGCCTTGCTCTGTCGGCAGTAGTTTTGGCCGCTTATCGGCCGGTGTATTCGTGTCCCACGGAGCGGTAACGTCTATCGGCTGCATAACTTCTGTTGTAGTTTGTGACTGATCTATTAGCTCCGTTAACTCCACTCGTAACTGGTTAACCTCTTTACCAAAGCTACCGCGCTGTTCAGGTGGCAAGGTCTTAAGCTGGTCAAACAAGCTCTTTAGCGCTGGGTCGCGTAAAATAGCCTTCTTGTCTGGCAAGTCAGTTATTTTTTGCTTGAGTTCATCAGCAATGTGGGCAATATCGGGGTTTTGATACAACATATTTATACTAGTATAACACCTCAAGAATAGGATAAAAGTGTGTATAGCGTGTTGACTTTTTATCAAGCTTATGCTATAATGAAGATATAGGGTATTTCTGTAAAGAAATAGCTTGGTGGAGGCAAAGACTCCACGAGCATTTCGAAGAAATGCCTTCTACATTTCCAGTCCTATAGGACTGATAATTAAATGATATACTCGTTTTATGGCAAATTTTAGTTTTGATATTGTGAGTGACTACGACAAGGCCGAGATGAACAACGTCTATGACCAAACCGTTCGTGAGCTCGATAGTCGTTATGATTTTAAGGGAACACCAGCTGCAATTGAATGGCTGGACGATAAAACCGGATTTAAAATAACCGGCAACGGCGATTGGCAGATAGATGCGATCCTGGATATTGTGCGTAAAAAACTGGCTGTACGTAACCAATCACAAAAACTTCTTGATATCTCTAAAGAACCGATTACAAGCAACCTCAAAACCACCAAAGAAGTGCCTTTCAAAAAAGGTCTCGATCAAGAAAAAGCCAAGAAAATAACGGCAATTGTGCGTGAAAAATACCCCAAAGTGAAGCCTCAAATACAGGGTGATGAAGTCCGTGTGTCTAGTAGTAGCAAAAATGATTTGCAAGACGTTATGCAGCTACTACGCGAGCAAGACTTTGACTTCCCCTTAAGCTTCACAAATTACAGATAAATTACGATATACTACAGGCGTAATGATAACGCACACAAACAAGCCTGCTTCGATTACCCCTGATTTTGAAAAACGCATGAAAGCCGTGCTGGATCTTAACGACCGCGGCACACATACCTCACCAGCTAAGCTCTACCCTCATCAGTGGCTATGGGATAGCGCCTTTATATCCATTGGTTTGCGCCACTACAACCCCGAACGCGCCGCCGAAGAACTTGCAAATTTAACCCGTGGCCAATGGGCTAACGGCATGATCCCAAACATGATTTTTAACTCTGGCAAAGCCTACCGTTGGGAGCGCGAAGCCTGGCGTAGCTGGCTTAGCCCGTATGCACCAGATACAGTAGCCACAAGTGGCGTCACCCAACCACCAATGATTGCCGATGCTGTTGTAAAAGTTGGCGAAAAACTATCCCCCGAATACCGGCGCGAATTTTACCATTTTATGTATGAACCATTGCTACGCTACCATTCCTGGCTGTATACAGAACGTGATCCACATGGCGAAGGCTTGGCATTACAAATTCACCCGTACGAAGTCGGACTCGACAATACACCGCCGTGGGTACTACAACTCTACGAACACAGCCGGCCGTGGTGGATTGCACTTATCGAAAAGCTACATGCGCAAAAAATCGTGAACTGGCTGCGCCGCGATACACGCAAGGTAAACCCCGGCCAGCGTATTAGCAGCCTTGAGGCACTACTGTTGTGGGATGTTGTGCGCCGCTTGCGTCGTAAAAAGTACGAAATCGACCTAATACTACACCGTTCGGATTTTTGTACAGAGGACATTACATTTAATAGTATTATGGTGCGCAACAATACTCAGCTTGAAGTAATTGCAAATAGTTTGCGCCGCAAATTACCAAAAGATTTGTTACAAAATTTTGCACATTCCAAAGAAGCCTTAGAAAAATTATACGATACCCCAACCGGCCAATATTATTCGCGTGATTTTATAACCCACAAACTTATATTAGAGCCGAGTATTGGCACGTTTATGCCGCTTTATGCTGGGTCAATTAGCCAGCAACGAGCCGGTGAATTAGTGAGTCTTATGAAAAACCACCGGAAATACTGGCTACATCACCCTATTCCATCTGTGCCACTCGATTCAACATTTTTTGACGCCAAAAGGTATTGGCAGGGCCCAACGTGGGTAAACACAAACTGGCTGATTATTGATGGTCTTTCGCGTTATGGCTTCCACGAAGAAGCCGCCGAACTGCGTGAACGCACCCTAAAAATGATTGATTATGCGGGACCCTACGAATACTTTTCTGCTATAGATGGCCAAGGTTTGGGGGCAGCAGATTTTGCCTGGACGGCTGCACTGGCTATTGATTTATCTCACAACCCTACAAGGTAGTATCATCGCTACTGTTATGCAAACGCTCTAGTTCACTTAGCCACAATTTGTAGGTACTCATGCTATGTACCGGGATCAATTCAATAGCATAACGAGCTGCGACCAATGTGGTTGCGCCTTTTCTAACGTGTTTTACCATGTGTTTGACTGAGGTCTCGCCGCCATGCAAAAAAACTTCTCCGTAGAGCTCATCTGATCCACTGACAGGAAAAACTTCTGATGTCATATACCTTCAATGATTTAATCATCGTTAAGTGGCTTGTCAAGCAGTAGCGGTTCAAGGACGGTTTCTGAGCCTGCAATTTTGACAATGTCTTTATCGATTCGCCCGAGCTCTTTTGAGGCATTGTTATAATGCCCAACCGTTGCACCGAGTGACATACCAACTTTTTTAAAATAAATATCATATCCAATTAAATGTTTCGTGAGTTGTTCGACATTTTTTTGGATAATTTCAGTATCTTTTTGGATTTCGAGACTACGTAGTCCTTGCACTATTACCTGCAACATGGCACTAAGCGTACTGGGGCCAACAATTGTGACATGCTTATCAATTGCGGCGTACTGCATCAAATCGCGGCCATTGACACCACCGGCGCCAACTTTGTTTGCAAGCAGGTCGTAGTAAATTGCTTCAGACGGAATAAACATCAGTGCTTGTTCCAGGGTGTTCTTTTTGGGCTGGATATATTTAGACGTCTCGTCAATGCGTTTTTTGAGATCTTCTTTAAATTGTTTTTCTAGCGCTACCTTGGCATCGCCTTTTGCCTCTAACAAGCGGTTATAGTTTTCTAGACTAAACTTGCTGTCTATTGGCAGTAATTTACCGTCTAATTTGATAACAGCATCCACAATCAGCCCTTCGGCTAGTTTGTATTGAAGTTCGTAACTGCCTGGCGGTAACAGGTTTTGCAAAATTTGGTCAAGGTAGAATTCGCCTAATACCCCACGCTGTTTGGGATTTTGTAAAACATTTTGCAGTTGTTTTAGTTCATCGGCCACATCAACAACACGCTTGTTGGTGTCATCCAATTTTGTGAGGCGCTCTGTTACGTCTTTAATAAGCTGTGCGCTCGCAGCCAATTGCTTGCTCATACTTTCTTGGTTTTTATCTAAGCGTTCTGTTAAATGCCCTTGCAAGCCCTCACGCAGTGAAAGCATTTGTTCATTTATAAGCGTCAGGTCTTGTTTTAATAGGAGAGCGTTTTGGCTGTCATCGGGTTTTTTTGAGCTAGACTTTAACAATAAAACAACAAGCCCCAGACAAAGTATCCCCAATATGGTTACGGCAATTATCATACCACTAGTATAACGACACTTCTCGCCTATTCCAAAACACCACGACAGATTGCCTTAGAATATTAATTTCTAGGAAGCCAAAGGAAGTTGTGATCCGTACATCTGTTTATCTAGTGGTCTGCGTCATGATCTGAATGAACTTCTGAAGATTCATGCATTGTATCTTTATGATCATGACCCGTATCGATGTATTTGTGTGCAATATTAACACTAACGCCAACAATAATCACACCCAGCACTAACAGGAGCGGCTGCCAGTCAAATAATTTCTTTTGCTTGGAAGCTCTCTGGTGAATTGACGGGATTATATCGCTGGCAGCAATATACAGCAAGAATCCAGCACTTAAGCCCAGCAAGAAATCAGTTGGTAAAGCATTGGAACTACCAATGGCAAAAGTAATAACTGCAGCCAGAGTTGTTGCCAGCGCGCTTACAATATTAACCAACAATACGTTACGACGGCGCATACCCTTATTAAGTAATAGTCCAAAATCGCCAATTTCTTGGGGTATTTCGTGGGCAGCAACAGCTAATGTTGTCACGACACCGGTGGCTGGACTGATTAAAAATGCTGCCGCAATTGCCACACCATCAAGCGCATTGTGCATTGTGTCACCAACAACGATAAGCGGTATAGTTGCAGAATCGTCATTATCGTCATGGTGGTGATGGAACCATCTTAGGAACCGCTCAGCAAAAAAGAACGCAAGCACACCAATAAGAGTTGCCAGCAAAACCGTATCGCTATTGCCTTGCTCTAGGCCATCTTTTAATAAATCTAAAAATACAGCAGCAAGTAGTGCGCCGGCCGCGAATGGTGTTGCATAATACGCCAGACTAAATGCTGTTTTACGTTTACTTAAAAGTAGGATACCACCAATGAGTGATACGAGCCCACCTATCAGTGTCAGCCCAATGAGTTGTAGATATTCAGTCATAATAGCGTATGTTAGTCTTATTTCAAGAAAATAACAAAAATGTATCAATCTGCAATAAAATTGCGACACTTTTGCAAAAATATTTGATTGTTGTCATACTTATACGCGTGCATTACCCTGACAGCATTACCTTTGTACATTCATGTTTTGAGCTCCAACAATCTAGTGGCTTTGACTTACTTGTTGCAACTAATTGGCAGTATATAAGTGAAATGAGATACGCTAGCTGTATTTTAATAAATCCTCTTACAGAAACGACTACTGCAGTTAGTGTCACCATATCAGAGGCCAAACTACGTACATTAATAAGTACACTCGAAAAACGCTACCTTAGTCAGATCTCATATCGTGTTGGTCACTTTGACAAGCCAATTGATAAGCTTGTAACGGAATATGAGTCATGGGAAGATTTAAGTGAACAATGGTTTGTACGCAATGGTAAAAATACTACGAGAACATGCATTCCCCTGCTTTTTGATAACCCAACCTATAACCGCAATGGCGCATTGACTGATCATCTCTATGTAACTGTATTCATGACAAACGTGCAAGAATTTTTTAAACTAGCAGTGCTAAACTTTGATAAATCCCAATTTACTCCAATAAAAAAAGAATTAAAGAACTTAATTAAGCAAAACTATGGCATCAGAACAATACACTCATGAACATCTAGACCACGAGCAACATACTTGTGGACCAGACTGCGCTTTGCATGGTGAGCAGGCACAAGCTTTTGTGGATGATCTGTTTGCGGATCATAAACCTATCGATCAAGCCACCTATAAGCAACCTAACGAAACGGCTCAAACACCACAAGCTACTGAAGTAAAACAAACTCAGAATAGCCATGAATCTCATGAAAGTGAAAGCCATAAATGTGGGCCCGACTGCGCCTTGCATGGTGAGCAGGCTCGGGCTTTTGTAGATGATTTGTTTACAGACAATGAACCTGACAAAAGTAAGCTAATTAACCAAAATGAGCAAACGTCACAACAAATGCCCGAATCTAAAGAAGCGAAGCAAGAAGCTCCGGCTGAAACTATGGTTAACGAGCCCGAACACAAAGATCCCGCGATTGAAGATAAACAGCCCAAAATGCCAACACAGGAACGTACAGTTCAAAACCTTCAAGAAAATTCTCTTCGTATAAGGGATGCTGTTGAGTTACCTAATGAAACATTGAAACAGACGCAAAGGAATTCATCTCCGATTACTACAGAAGCGGTTCAAATTATTGAGCGTCAAATACATGAAAATAAAAGCAATTTCGTACCTGAAATTGAAAATACAATGAAAGTATCGAACGAAACCATAACTCAAGTAGCTACTAATACGAACCCTGAACAATTTGAGGAAGCTATTCAGGCAACTGTCACCAATGAAGCTAGTACTGAGAGAGTGGTTGAAGCCGCTGAAGCGACGATACTAGAGGTCGGTTTACCGCGAGATTTTACTGAATTATTACCAGTAGATTTTTCTATACCCTCAAAGGAACCTGTAGGCCAAGAGCACTTACCAGAACTCTTCAATGAAGCTGTCTTGCCTATTTATTTAACTGAAGCCGAAACAGACATTGAAGCTTTTCATGAAACAACTTACGATGAAATTCCGCTGTTAGCAGAAATAGATGTTATTGATACGTTTAACGAATCTAAATCCCTGGTTTCAGAAAATCCTCAGCAGCACCTTCAAGAAAGGCCCAACGAGCTATCTGCTATTGATGTAGCCCTACAAATACCGGAAGAAACTGCATTCATAGATCTTCCCCGTAACCTTGAACACCTTATCGTAGAGCTAGAAGCAACTGAACAGAAAAATGTTGATATCTTTTTAAAGTTAGTTGAAGCCAGTGGTTTACAGTTAGATAAAGTCTCAATGGAGAGGCTGCAAAGTGCCTATCTTGCAGGCGACAAAGAAACTTTACGCGAACTCCTGAAAGGATACTGGCTCCTTAAAAACCAAGATTATCTGCAAGAATTCATTCAGACCCAACAATTTGTATTGCCAAGTAGTGTTGATGAAGATATTTACACGAGAGTACTATCTCTACTCAAAAGATTGCGTAACGTGACAGTGTAAACATCGTTGGCTTAGTGTGGAAATACCTGTTTTTCTACTAATTCTAGTTGAACAGTAGAGGTACCTATAGCACCGAGTGCTTTAAAAAAACCCTGTACTCTTGGAGGCAAGCTTACTTCTGTTTCGGGGAGTCTTGGAGATATAGGACTGGGAGATACATATAAATCAGGATCTGCTTGGCGTGCGCTTAATACAAATCTCATTTGTTTACGCACTTCACCAGCAATAATATCTAAACCTTGTTCCTGCTCATTAGCGACCTCCGCAAGCTTCTGACCATCAACACCAAGGTGAATTAATGTATGCATTGCGCTTTGTACGCTTGTTTTTACCTCGTCAAGACTTTCCATAGTACATCCTTACTTATTTATGTATATTTTGACAAATATTTATTATTATTGCAATTTCGTCGCAATTTCATGTAAAATTACGATATGGTACTAAAACTTCGTTACGACTTAAAACAAGCTGGCTACAGCCTAACCAAACCACGGCTGACTGTTTTTAGTGCCTTGCAGGGTACAAAGCCCAAGACCATGCGCGAACTCGTTGATTCATTAGACGATGTCATTGATAGAGCGAGCGTCTACCGCAGCGTCACATTATTTGAAAAACTTGGTATAGTGAACCGAATCCAGCACGGCTGGAAATACCGCCTCGAACTGAGCGATGCCTATACGCCCCACCACCATCATTTAACCTGTCAATCATGCCAACGTGTTATTAGTTTTGATGAACCTCTTGGCTTTGCCTCAATGGTTGATGCGATTGCAACTAACAATGGCTTTATACCGGGCCACCACAACCTAGAGATTTATGGTACCTGCCCGCAGTGCTACAGATCAAATTCACGCTAATTTATTTCCAGTCACGTTCGATCTCGTGAATACGCGCGTGATCAAGGCCAAAATAATGGGCTATTTCGTGCCACAGCGTATGTTTTACCTGGGCTTTTAGGCTAACTTCGTCGTGAGAAGCGTGTAAAATCGGGTTTTTAAATAGAGTAATTTTGTCTGGCAGCACCATGTGGTAGCCAGAGCCACGCGCTGGCAGCGGGATACCTTCATATAAACCAAGTAGCGTCTCATTGCAGCGGAGTTTTAGTTTTGTACGCTGCTGGGGACTGGGATCGTCGTCGTATGTTATGAGTACGTTTTCTAGTTTGTGTGTAAATTTAGTGGGCAATTCATCCAAACTTGTCGCAATAAGTTGATTAAAATGTTCGTCAGAAACTGGTTGCATAGATCCAGTATAAGCATAACTGGCACTCGTTGCAAATGAGTGCTAATTTAACACTATCAACAACTTGTTTACTTGGCTGCGCGCTTGCGTAGGTTTGGATTGAGTTCTTTTTTGCGCAGGCGCAAGCTTTTTGGTGTCACTTCAAGCAGCTCGTCGTTTTCGAGAAAATCTAGACATTCTTCGAGACTAAAGAAAACCGGTGGTGTTAATTGCACCGTACCGTCACTGGACTTACTGCGCATATTGGTAAGCTGCTTTGCCTTACAGACATTTATTTCAAGATCATCACCGCGGCTGTTAAGGCCAATAATCTGGCCGGCATAGACTTTTTCGGCGGGTCCAACAAAACACACACCACGTTCTTCAACGTTTTGGAGTGCGTACGGAGTTGTGACACCTTGCTCAAAAGATATCAGCACCCCATTACGGAGCTGCTGCAGTGACGCACCTTGTTCCTGAAAACCCTGAGGCAAGGTGTTCATGATAATAGTACCTTTAGTTTTGGTCATCAAAATATTGCGCATTCCCAATAGTGCGCGGGTGGGCATTTCGTATATAAGCTTTGTCACACCTTTGTTACTGCTAAACTGATCCTTTAGGTTTGCGCGGCGTGTACCCAGTTCCATCTGGACAGCGCCAACATGGTCGGCAGGTACTTCGATAATTACTTCTTCGACTGGCTCCATGGTTTTGCCATTTTCTTGGTGAGTCACCACTTGTGGGCGGCCAACTTCAAATTCATAACCTTCGCGGCGCATAGTTTCAATCAGAACGCTCAGGTGCAGTTCGCCGCGACCCGATACAGTAAATCCAATGCTGTCTTCCTCGACACGCAGGCCCACATTGGTTTCGAGTTCTTTATCGAGCCGTTCTTTGATTTGACGGCTGGTGTTAAATTCGCCCTCCAAGCCTTTGAATGGGCTGGTGTTGGGGCCCAAGTAAATTCGCAGTGTTGGGGCTTCGACTTCTAGAACTGGCAAGGCCTCTGGGTTGGCTGCATCAGCCACAGTTTCGCCAATTTGTACATCAGCTATACCTGTTAGTTGTACGATATCCCCAGCGACACCACTGCCAACTTCGAACCGACTAACACCGTGACTCATAAACACATTATCAACACGGGCCTTGGTTTGGGTACCATCTTTTTTGCATAAAGTTACGCTATCACCCGCTTTTACCTGGCCTCGCGTGATACGCCCAATTGCGTATTTGCCCTTAAAATTATCCCATGCTAGTGCATTAATGAGCATTTGAAACGGTTTATTTATATCTATTGATGGTGCAGGAACTTCGTTCATGATTGCTTCGAATACAGGTTCTAGATCTGCAGCGGCTTCAGTGTCATCAGGGACTGTTTTCCAGGCTTTGCCGGCGCGACCAATGGCATAATAGATTGGGTAATGCAATTGTTCTTCGTGGACCGCGAGCTCCAAAAATAGGTCTGCTAGTTCGTCCTCTACCTCGCCCAGGCGGCGGCCATCTTTATCTATCTTATTTATAATCACGATTGGCTTCAAACCTTGTGCCAATGCTTTTGATAGCACAAACTTGGTTTGGGGCATTGGCCCTTCTTGGGCGTCAACAATTAACAAACAGCCGTCTGCCATGTTTAGGGTGCGTTCAACTTCGCCAGAAAAATCGGCGTGCCCGGGGGTGTCAATAATATTTATACGGTAGTCATTGTGTTGGACGGCGGTAATTTTGGCGGTAATGGTGATGCCGCGTTCCTTTTCTTGGTCGCCGCTGTCCATAATTAAGTCTTGGCTCATTTCGGCCTGATTATCGCGAAATGTTTGGGATTGCTTTAATAAACCATCAACTAGCGTGGTTTTGCCATGGTCAACATGGGCAATAATAGCAATATTTCGGATCTTGGTTGGATCTTGGATGCTCACAGTGTCGTTTCCTTAAATAAACCGCCCTTTTTAACGGCGGCGTTTGTTACTTTGGGATAATTATATCATAAGTATAATAATTTATATAGCCTCTTAACACTTTCTTTACATCGGTTTGGTATGATTATATGGATGCAACGCATACTTTTAGTCGAGGATAATGTTGATCTACGCGAATCACTCGTCTTATATCTCGAGACAGAGGGGTTTTTTGTACGTAGTTTTCATACAGCCGAAGACGCCGAATCGGTGCTTGATGATGCGGGATTTGATTTAGCTGTGATTGATATAAACTTGCCAGGTATGTCTGGTTTTGATCTTATCAAAGAAATACGCGACACCAACACCAGCGTACCGCTTATAGCTCTAACTGCCCGCGATTCGGTGATAGATAAGGTCCGTGGTTTTGAAACCGGTCTAACTGATTACATTGTCAAACCGTTTAGCCTTGCAGAGTTAACGGCTCGTATCCGTGCCCACCTGCGCGCAAGTAGCGCCCAGCAATCCGCCCAAATTATCACCAAACACTTGGTTGTAAACCCAGGTCGTCAAGAAATTTTACTTAATAATCAGCCCATAACCCTCACCGCCACCGAATTTCGTTTGTTGGCCTGTCTTGCCCGCAATAATGGCAACATTGTGCCAAGTGATGATTTAATCGCCGAAGCCTGGGGCGAAGCCGAACGCTACAGCAACCCACCACTACGCATCCACATGCGTAATATTCGCAAAAAACTCGCAAGTGGCAACGCCCAACTTATCAAAACTAAAGCCGGCACTGGCTACATGATGGACGACGCATGAAACAACGCCTCAAACGCATAGAACGTACTTTTGTCATATCAATCGTTGGCTTGGTGTTGGCTACCTTGCTCACGCTTGTCGGTACGCTACTTATAACTAACGTAGCCGGTTATGACAAAAAGGTTTCTCCTGAAAGTATTAATAAACTTATTACAGATTATCCAGATGTCGCAAATTACCTAGAATCGCAAAAAAAGTCCGAAGCCCATTTTGTCACCATTGCCACCCTAGTCAAACAAAACCAGCAACGATCGGTCTGGCATATTGTAATTTGGGCAGCATTGCCAATTATCCTCACCAGCGCGGTGCTTAGTTTTATAATTTCGCGCCGTTTACTACGGCCAGTCGAAGAAAGTTATGCCGCCCAGGAACGGTTTATTCAAGATGCAGCCCACGAACTACGTAACCCACTGGCTGCCATGTCGGCAACCCTAGAAACGGCCAAAATTTCGGACGATAACGCCACAACAATTGCCCGTTTAGAGCGCCAAACCAAACAATTGATTCGTATCAACGAAGATTTGCTATTTTTGCAACGTGCTGCTGAGCCATCCAATGCCAAACAACAGAATGTTTCGTTGCTGGCAGATTCTGTTATTGAGCAGCTGCGTCCTACGGCTAACGATAAGCACATCATTATTACGTCTGCCATAACGCCGCATCTAAAATACAAGATACTGCCCCGAGATTTTGAACTTGTTCTGCGCAATTTGCTCGATAACGCAATCAAATATAGCCCAGAAAAATCAAAAGTTATGGTTGAGCTAAAGCACAAAAACAAACATATTGAACTGACAGTAACAGATAACGGTATCGGTATTCCGGCCAACGAACTAAGTTCAGTAACAGACAGGTTTTATCGGGCCAAAAATTCAAGTGCTCAACACGGTTCTGGCCTAGGGTTAGCACTGGTTCAAAAAGTTGTTGATGCCTACGACGCAAGCATGATAATTACTAGCCATAACGGCACGAAGATAGTTATAAAATTCTAATTAGTTATCCACAGCTCTTAACATGTTCTTAACGGTTGCTACACAGACTCTTTTTTTGCATTAGTTATAATTAGTATTGTAAATAATTAAAGGAGTTCAGATGGAAAACGGATCAAAATCAGCAATCATAATCGCAGTCGTTGCGTTGCTCGCAATTGGCGGTGGTACAGCATTTTTGCTTACCAGAAACAACGACACTAAAGAAGAAACAACCAAAACCACACAATCAACCCAAGAAACAAGCAAAGTGTCAGAGCCAACACAGAACATTGTTGAAGTCGCTGTCGGTAACCCCGATTTTTCAACACTCGTAACTGCACTTAAGGCTGCTGACCTCGTAACGGCTCTATCGGACGAAACCAAGAGCTATACCGTGTTCGCACCAACCAATGCAGCCTTCAACAAGCTACCTGCTGGCACAGTAGAAACGCTTCTAAAGCCAGAAAACAAAAGCACGCTTAGCGGCATCTTAACCTACCACGTTGTTGACAGCGCTGTGCTTTCAAGCCAGTTAAGCAACGGTCAGGTCATCAAGACCCTTAATGGCGGCAATCTAACTGTAGAAATTTCTGGCGGCATGGTCTACCTCGTTGATGCAAAAGGTGGCAAAGCCAAAGTTACAACTGCAGATGTTAAGACAACCAACGGTGTGATTCACATCATTGACGCTGTCGTATTGCCTAGCTAGTACTTGACAAAGTGCTTAATAGTGTGATATAATATAATTATAGCCCTGTTACAGACTTAGACTTTTGTAACAGGGCTTTTATTATTCCCACGTAAATTCTGGGTGGCCAAAGTGCCCATACCGAGCAGTTTGCTCGTAGATAGGACGATTTAGGTCTAGGGTCTTCACGATTCCTTTTGGGGTTAAATCATAGCCTACTATCTGTTCTTGTACGCCGTCTATCGTAACCGTCGCTTCCAGTGGTTTATAATACCCAATCGCATAGGCAACATGTACAAAAACTTCTTTAGCATGACGTTGTTTAAGGTAATCAATTGCAATTTTTCGTGCCATATACGCGGCCGAACGGTCAACTTTGCTAGAATCTTTACCGCTAAAGCAGCCACCGCCAATGGGTATGCTTGGCCCGTAATTATCAACCACAAGCTTTCGGCCGGTTAGGCCTGTGTCGGCATCAAATCCACCAATATGCCAGTCGCCTGCGGGATTGATGTGTATATCAATAACCAAATCGTCAGGGGCGTTGTCTTGCATGGCAAGCCACTGCGCGACAGCTGCCTCAAGTTCCGCATGGGGAGCGTTTTGGAAGCTTGCAACAACAGCAACAATTGCGTGATCTTTCACAGTTATCTGAGTCTTGCCATCATACGGCCATTTTGCATACAAATATTCATTTAGATTTCGGCTAAGTACTACCTCTAGTGGCAGAAGTTCTGGTGTTTCGTTTGTCGCATAACCCACCATGATACCCTGGTCGCCAGCTCCACCCGTATCAACACCCTGTGCTATCTCGGGGCTTTGCGCGACCAATCTTACTTCTATTTCAACATCACCTGCGAGGCGTCTGACAATTGGCTCCACACTTACCTTGGCGGTGGTCGTAACCTCGCCAACAACAAACACTTTGCCGTGTCCCCCAACCGTCTCAACTGCGACCCGTGCATGTGGATCTTGCACCAAATATGCATCCAAAATTGCATCTGATATTTGGTCACACAGTTTATCTGGGTGACCCGGACTCACCGACTCAGCGGTTTTATAGATTGATGTGTGTACAGACATGAAAAAACTCCTTTCTATCTGCCCCGAACATCAGGACAAAAAAGGAGCTTGAACGCTGCAATATCTGTCCCGTAATCGGGCTAGAGGGAGCACCTTGCGTCGTACGCAGGTTGCCGGCAGGTCTACGAGCTAGTACTCTCGCTGCACTCTTGATATTTAGTTGTTAACAAAACGTATTGTAATATATGGCATCACAAAACGCAAGCATGACACAGTTTGCTCGCCGTGCAACAATCTAAAGCCACAATAACTACTCGGGAGCCGAACGGAAACTAATCATCAGCAAGCCGGCTAGCACAAAAAATACGCCGGCAAAAAAGGCAATTTCGCCGTATAGTTCAACCCGCAAACCTTGTCCGTAGTTTTCAAAAAAGTACCGGACTGTTGCGAGTGAATAGGCAGCAACCGAGAGCGATGCCGTCGTTAATACCAAACTACGGCTGCGTACGAGTGCGGCAGATACAATGGGTATAGCAAATAACATCACTGACTTACTGGCCATGCCCCGCTGCCAATACACATTGACTGCCGCAAAGATAATATCGGTCACCAATAAACAGACTAGTAAAAATTTATACATAGTTTGGTTGGGTAATTTTAGCTTGCACAAGTACCAGATGATAGTATTGATTACTAAAAACACGCCACCAAGAGTCCAGCGCTGCAACACCGCTTCGTGACTTAATAAATTCCACGAGTCGAAGATAATAATCGCCAAGAGATAGATTGCGATGTACAAAAAATGCACCCTGCAAAGCCGTAGCAAGGTGTAGCCAACAAAATTATTAGGTTGTGTTTGTTTTTTTGCCACTACTAAAATATAACCATAACCGTAGTAGTAAGTCAATTGCACCGGGCAGACTATTTATAGGTTTCTTAGTCGCCAAAGCAGTGGTGGTTTTGATATAGATTGTTCACTAACTATACCGACTTTTGGCGTATTTGAATTTAATATTTCCAAATTACCTACTTCTTGGCCGGTAAATAATGTGTCTGTCACGGCGCTTAACTGTAGTGATGTTTCAATCGCTGTGCCCTTCCAAATCGTTACGCTAATGTCATCTGCCAAGATAAGCGGGCTTGTTTGCCCCCATGCCGATTCGGCTTTGCCAACAACCGTTCCCTTGGTAGCAACTGTTACGGTTTCAAATTGGCCTTGTGCGGCAGCTAATAGTTGCCGCGATACAGCTGCAGCCTGAGTGCTGGTTTCTGCATCCATCACCACACCGACAAGGGTTACCTTATAGTTTGCCGTAACTTCATAGTCTGCGGCAAACAACAGGCAGCTGCCTGCCTCATCCGTATTGCCCGTTTTAATACCGCGCACCCCACTATCTGCCAGAAGCTTGTTGGTATTTTCTAGTTTACCAAATGTTCCTAGATCAACATTTTTTGTAGCAACAATGCCAGAAATCACTGGTTGGTTTAACGCCAAGCGGCCAATCTCTATCATGTTAGACGGTGTGCTTATGGTTTGCGGCGAGTATCCGCTGGCATCAGCAATAGTGGTTTGTGTTATGTTCTTTGATGCCATAAATGTGTTGGCATATGAAACATAGGCATCTAGCGAACCAAAAGTTTTTATTACTAATAAATCAGCAATGTTATTAGCAGACCCGATTAATAGTGCCTGGAGAGCTTGTTTTTCTGTAATAACGTCCCCTACCTTAACAGGTAAAACAGTGCCATTTTTTTTGACATAATCGTTATAAATTGCCACGTCTTCTGCTGTTATTGTAAATGATTTGCCTTCTTCATTTGGCGCAAGCGGAGATATGTTTTGTAACACAAGAGCCGTGATGATTTTTGCCATACTTGCAATTGGTTTTGCTTGTTCGGTCGTAGCTGACGACGCCAATACGCCAGTTTCTAGGCTCCCTATCGCGGCTTGGCCACGCGCCGGCCACGGTAGACTAACTTGAGGGGCTGGTTTTATGATAGTTTCTTGCTGGCTTAGGGTAATCTGCGGTACTGGTTTTGTTAGAGCAACAGCTACGAACGCTACTAGTACACCCGCGCACACAAAGACAAGCAAAAGTGGCAACCACCTTGTTTTTGCAGCTGGACGAGGCTGGTTTCTTTTGTAGACGTAGCGTGATCGCTTAATTTCCATTGCGGTTTACCCAAGGATACTTATTGATCGTGCCAACACAAGAGCTAATGTAAACACCGAAATAAGAGCCTGTACACCCATAAGCGTTTTAGACTGCGGCGAAATTGGTCGGGCATCAGCAGGCGCAAAATTTATTGCATTAGTAAGTGATAAGTACAAATAATCAACAAATGACGGCTGCCAATTTTTAAATTCGGCACCAATATCTTGCTGGGTAAACTGGAAATCTTTATCGTGTTTAGACCACCTATTGCCCGATAAACCCGGGCTGTCGATTTCCCAGTACCACAGTGCAAAAATGATGATATTTGTTAAGAATATCGCTAGTGCTGCAACTAAAAGCTCGCGTCCCGATAGACCCTGAGATTCCGTCAGTAGTAATTTTGCAACAAGCATAAAAGAAGTGATGTTTGCGAGTGATATAAGACCCAAAAGTATAAAAGACAGTGTGCGGTACAGTGAACTACCACGTAATTTGTGGCGGCCGGCGGTAAGGCCCAAAATAATCGCAAGAGCAATCTCGGTGCCAACAATCAAATTATGTGGTCCATAGGTCAGCTCTGGGTTAATTCTCCAGGCTAATATTTGTAAAAAAATTGCGACAAACAACGCTGCTTGCGCAAACCACAATTCTTTCCGGTCAATCGGATGAATCTTCATACTTATGCTCATAGTAACTCTGTTGGCTACAATCAGCAAATCATTTGTAACATATGCTTATGATTATGTATGTATATACGTAGACTACTGGTAGAAAAAATAAAAATACCAAGGATTTTTAGGCCCTTGGTATTATTTTTTTAACTTAGCTTAAACTTATTTTTCGTCATCTAGTTTAATGACTATACCACCAGAACTTTCAGAAATTACGTTAAAGATAAACGCTTGCAATCCGCCAATTACCCAGCCAATCGCAAAGTACACAATAGGGATAACAATAATACTAACTATACCCACAGCCGTACCAAACGCCAACCCGGCTAATAGACTCTCTGTGCTCTGGCTAAATTGAACAGTACTTTGAAGACTGTGTAGAATTGCTACACCTAGTCCAATAATAGACCAAAATGCTCCCATAAAGTTTGCCCAAGAAGCTGTTTTTACTCCAACAATTTTTTTATTCATTTTTTGTGCCATTTTTTATACTCCTTAACATTAATTATTTAACTTTAGCGTGTGACTCTTCGTACATATAAGCATCAGATAGAAGGGTCATGTCTGGTAGGTTTTTTTGAATGTTTATTGCAGTTATACTACCACCTAACCATGCAAACAACCATAGAAACTCTTGATCCACAACACCTATCACAGTACGAACTATGCCGTTATTCAGCTCTTCCAGGCTTACTCTACCAACAAGTAGCATTGCGCCCGCTAAAACAAACGACACACCAACAAACGATGTAACAACAATTACCACATTTCGTGATAATGACTGGCCTGTTGAAACGGCAAATCCCAAGATAGCACCTGTTAGTGTCATCATAAACAGAATAAAGCCGTTATCGCCAAGTCCAATAGCTACTGCTAGATATGACATTGCTGACATACCAACAATTACCGACAGAACAATTATTGCAATTTCAAAGAACAAAAACGACAGCACTGCCATAAGCGTACCAGTAATCACCGCCATTATAATAGCGACAGTAGTACTAACAGCCCCGTTTCCAAATACTGCTTGAGTTCCACCAAAACCAACTAGCAGTCCACTCACAAACCCAACTAGTGGTAGCAATAGCCTAAACAGCTTAATGCCTGCAACTGCAGTCAAAATACCTAATATTATTAAACCTACTGACAACAATATCATTGCATCCTCCTATTTAATAACTAAACTATACTACTTTTTTTTCAATTATGTAATGTTATTATAAAGATTTTTCAAAAAAACAATTTTAATGCGTATGACACGGTTCTCATAATCATGAATTTGCATTAAAAAACATGTCAACATAATCATAGATTAATCCCAGAGCTCCAGCGTAGGTGAGTATTGCTAGCGCTATAATACCCGCAAAAAATCGTGAAAAAGCTATTTTATCGAGCTATGTTCACCTATATATGTATACCAACTACACAAAAAGAGGTATTTTTAGTAGTTTACCTTTTTCTTGTTGGCTCGCTGTTAAATTGCCTAAAACTTACTATGTCCTAGCGCCTTATGTATCATAATAATTTGTAAAAATAATATTTTTAGGATATAATTATTTTATATACATAACTCTTTGCGAAACAAAAAAACTACAAAACGCATCGGCTGAAGTATCAAGAATACAGTTGCACAATTAGTGAAACTGCCCCTTTATTGCAGCATACGCTGAGAAAAGAGTAATAATGAAAATCACTCCCACAAATGCGCGAGTTCCTCGTACAATTAGTGTACGCAAAAAACTAAAATACATTGAGATTGTTGCATCAGACAATCCACGCCTGAACGCGTTAAGCCGTGAATCACAGCTGAGCGTTGCCAAGGTACTACGAAAGCATTATGCCAAAGTAGAAATCACCATAATTGATACTGTCAAAGATTTAGAAAATTTAGTTTCAAAAAAGCCTGATCTGGTAATTCTTGGGATGAAGCTTATCTTGCTTGAACCTACTAAAGGATACGATGCTAGTCCTAAAATATGGTTGTCGCACTATCTTATGACTCATAACATTAATTTCACAGGGTCAAACACTGATGCGCTAAAACTTGAATACATAAAACATGATTCAAAACAACGTGTCCTAGATTCTGGCTTAGCTAGTTCGGCATATTTTATATCACCACACACAAAACCAGTCTTTAGGCATACGCTAACCTATCCATTATTCGTAAAACCATCTAACAGAGGTGATAGCAAGGGCATAGATGAAAATTCTATTGTCCATAATCAACAACAGTTACAAGACAAAATACTTTCGATTCATAAAGACTGTCAATCCGATGCACTTATAGAAGAATACTTGCCCGGCAGAGAATTTAGCGTAGCAGTCATCAGAAAACCACGCTCAAGCGACTTAGTTGCTATGCCCATCGAAATAATTGCGCCAACCGATTCTTTGGGCAATAAATTTTTGAGCGAAAGCGTCAAACTAGCAGATTCAGAACAAGTAATTGCAGTACAAGAAATAGCATTACAAGATGTAATAAAACAAGCAGCAATTGGGGCTTTTATTGCACTCGGCTCCAGAGATTACGGACGCATGGATATGCGACTAAATAATGAAGGAATACCGTTTTTTATAGAAGCTAATCTCATGCCAGGCTTGTCTGAACATGGTTACTTAGCTCGTTGTTTTATGTTAAACCTACATATTTCTTATCAAGAAATGATACTGTCCATTATTGGCTTAGCGCTCGAACGTTCTACGCCTATTAATACAACCTTGCTAGACATTCCAAAAACAAAAAGAGCAATTACGTACTACCAATAGTGTTGCTGCCCATAACATACATGCCACATTACAGTAGAGGGCTTGTTTTAACAGGACGGAATACTTAGACCTGCCATTTGGTGTCCTTATTAGCTGGCCGGTGTAACTTATAAAATTATGCTATACGTGAATCCCGGACGATGTAAGAAACTATAAAATTCTTAGCTTTTAATCTGTAAATTCTTGATTGCCTTCCTGCGCTTGCGGTCAATCCCTAAATTATCGTCAGGAAATAGCGCCGCGTCGTTATGATAGCGCACGCTTTTTCTTCTCGTTACTTTAGACTGAACTTTTTTGGAATGAGGCTTTGAATTGTAGTTCATACAGTAACTATAGATTATAGTACTTGGTATTGTATCGTTCAAAAATTATGTATCTTTAAGGAGACACAGTATTATCAAAAAATCTGCATACGTCGTACTAGGCAATCAATTAGCGCGTAATCATCCTGCACTCACAGAATCTAGTAGTGGAGACATCATTATCATGATTGAAGCTCATGATATATGTTCTAAGTTTAAGTATCACAAACATAAATTAATACTCGTACTTTCTGCTATGAGAAATTTCAGGGACTTTGCGCTGTCAAAAAATAAAAAGGTGATTTATGTCGAATTGCAGAAAAAAAATACATTTCTTGAGTCATTAAAACAAATTCTTGTAGATCAAAACATCACCGAACTTAACTGGATGGAAACCAGCGACACTACACCTCAGCAAAACTTGATAGATGTATGCAGAACACTACAAATTAAATATCATATAAGTCCCAACAAACTCTTTATTACAAGCTCAAGCAGCTTCACCGGATGGTACGATACCCAAAAGAAGCCACTTATGGAATCCTTTTATCGCTGGCAACGCAAGCGAACAGGCATACTTATGAATGGGGACCAGCCAGAAGGCGACAAGTGGAACTACGACTCGGATAATCAAAAGCCATTACCAAAAACTGGCGTAGTCCTGCCGCCTCTCGACTTCCCTGCACATGATAAAAATACGCAGGACGTTATAAAACATGTCGATAAAATGTTTCCCCATAATCCTGGTAGCGCTCATAATTTTTGGCTCCCAACTAACTTTGAATCTTCTGATACATGGCTACATGATTTTATATCTACAAGGCTCGTAAACTTCGGCACCTACGAAGACGCCTCAAAAGCTGGTGAGGCATTTTTGTTTCATAGCGTTCTGTCACCTTTACTTAATACCGGATTACTTACCCCTGATGTTGTCATCACCTCTGCCCTTACCGTGTATAAAAATGGCAAAGCACCGCTTAACTCAATCGAGGGTTTTGTGCGTCAAATAATTGGCTGGCGCGAATACATGCACGGCATGTACCATGCAACACCTAACCTTATTGACGCTAACTACTTTGGGTTCACAAAACAACTAGAGGCTTGGTGGTATGACGATTCATTTGAGCAACAGGATCTGCCGATACCAGTTAAGTCTGTACTCAAAACCGTCCATACATACGGCTATAACCACCATATCGAGCGGCTTATGGTACTGGGCAACTGGTTTTTACTAAATGAATATGATCCAAAATCAGTGTATACCTGGTTTAGTAGTATGTATGTCGACGCCTACGAGTGGGTCATGGTGCCTAACGTGCAGGGTATGAGCCAATATGCCGATGGCGGCAAAATAGCAACCAAACCCTATATATCAGGCGGAAACTATCTTCAAAAAATGGGAAACTGGTGGCCGAGTTTAGAAGAAGCTAAAAAAAGTGATTTTAACACATTGTACTGGGCGTTTCTCTATAATCACCGCGACAAACTAAAAGATAATTTTCGCATGGGAATGGTACTTAAACTTGCAGAAAAGCTAAACGGGTAATCCATGAAAGTATATCTTTAATTCACGTACAAGAATGTGAGTTTATCAAAGAGTTATGTCGTACTGCCAATAATGTAGCAACATGGGGCATCATACATCGTAAAGTAGTGAGTTTATGAACCAGCTCATACCAAATCTTTAAAATGGTCTACAATAGTACATATGTCAAAAACCAAACAAGTTTCTGTCAAAATCGCCCTTCGCGCACCAGCAGATGAAGTATTTGCAGTTGTAACAACGTGGGAATTACAAAAAAAGTGGATTTTTGCCACACACGTGCGCGGGGTTGGTAATGAATCACACAAACTCGGTGGCAAGTTAGAGGCATTTACTGGTTTTGGCAAACTAGGCTTTTTAGATACCATGACAATCACAAAATGGGACCCACCGCATACCTGCGAAGTCACGCACACCGGAAATTTCGTTAAGGGCAAGGGATTGTTTGAGGTATCTTCAGAAAACAATACTACTTATTTTATCTGGACAGAATATTTAGACCTGCCATTTGGCGTTATTGGCCAAATTGGCTGGCCGCTTGTGTGGTTATCGTCTAAAATTGGCTTGTATGCGTCGCTGAGACGGTTTAAAAAGCTTATAGAAAATCAGTAGCAAAACTACCAGCCGCCACCGCCGCCACCGCCGCCGCCACCGCCAGACGATCCGCCACCACCACTACCAGAACTGGATGAATTTGCATAGCTGGTTGTATTATTAAAACTACTTATGGCACTGGTTAGCACAACGGCATTAAATACTGCATTATTGCCACTGTACCAGTTTGGTTGCGCGTTGGTAGTTTCATAATAATCACCTAGTCGCTTACTCCACTCTTTTTCGAGACCAAACAATATCGCATACGGCAGCATTCGTTCATAGAGTTTAATCATGCGCGTGTTATCAGTTGTATCGATTGGTTCGGGGGCACCTTCGGGGCTTTGCAATATTTTTAATCGTTCCTCCTCGGCCACCTTGATATACATTTCCATGCCTAAAATATAGCGCTTCAGCTCTAGGCCGGCATCGTTTAATGGCGATATCAGAATAGACATTATAAACGCTATAACAGCTGCAATTAACAACCCGGGCGACAGCGTAAGCAGAGCTAGTATCAAAATTACAGCTGCACGCGTACGGAACTTTTTAGTTTGCACCTCATCTTTGGCGCGGAGATTATAAATTGTCTTAATATTTTTTGTAGCTTTTAAGTTGTTATCAGATATTCTTATGCCCATGGCATAATCTCTTTTGATACTATCAGTGTCATATTTTTTGCCTATTTCTGGGCTTACAAAGATATCGCGCAGTAACTCCTGCTCTTCTTCGCGTAGTTTACTGGTATCACTAATTATTTCTATCGAGTAGTTAGCAGTTTTAAAAAATGCTTTTTGCCTGGTTTCAGTAATTTTAAGATAATGCCGAACAGCCAAATCTATAACCTGCGCACTAAACAGCTTGGACTGTTTATTAATCAGCATGCCGACAATTGTGACACTGGCATTTTTGGGTGGTATATACTCCGGAATTATAGTGCCGACTTCTGAGTCCCTATCCGATCTACGTTTGTAAGACACACATAACCACACGATAACAAAAAACGATATAAAACTTGTTATCACTACCAAAACAAACCACATAGCTACAAAAGTTTCTATAGCAGATGGCTTGTATGCAACAAACGTGCCAGCCTGGAACCCAATTGCAAGTGTTACATTTTGATTTGTGCGGATGTTTTCTTGTGTCACCGTAAATACCGTGCCATCCTGCGTGATCTCACACTTTGCATTAGATCCATATTCACCAAAATAACAGGCTTTAGAACCATCTAATTGTACCTGTAAATTATTTGCGACATATAAAGTAACGCGTAAATTATCTATTGGTACGCGCCAGTCTGTACCATTGGTGTCCCAATAAAATTCGTCCTTGTTTGCATCTGCAAAAAACTTAGTCACATCAGTTTGGCTGTAGGTTATTTTATACACCTGAATTCCGCGCACATATATATCGGCATCACCAATACGCACAACTGTACCGCCACTAGAATCATAGGTGGTGTAATTTTGTGCTGCACCATATTGATCCTCGACGCTTAGAATCTTCAGACTCGTTGTGTGGCCGTCATATGAGCTTGGAATCGCTCGTTCTATCCCCCTATTTTGGTCATAGTTTGGGAACTCTGCAGTAATAACTTCTTCTGTTAGCAAGGTAGACTTACCGTTGGCGTCACGATCTAGTGTGTAGTTTATTTCGTAATCACGTATCGTAAAGTTATTAACGTCGACTGCAGAAACTGTGGGTGCAATCGATAAAGTAACTAGAAACAATGAAATAATATATACAAATCGCTTCATATAATTTAAGTGTAGCAGACAAACTCAAACTTATTCGACACATCACCCGTAACTGCAAATACATGCTGATTTTTTGGTATTGTTTTTTGACATTACTACATATAAGAGTATATCTATGTATAATTGTGGGGTAATTACATCAAACCAATAATCTGGTATGGAGGTGCAAGATATGAATAGTAAGATTAAATCAAACCTAAGAGTTATAGCTATAGTAGCTATCGCTTTACTAATGGTTACCATGTTAAGGACTGGTATATCTACGGCAGCTACGATACCCGAAGAAACAATAGTGTATATCTGCCGTGCCACAGATAATGCAGAAAACCCCTACGAAGTACTGGGTGTGAGTGAAGGTAGTGAAGGCCAAGAACTTGATTTTGCATATAACGGCCCGCTTGATGATGAAGGTATGCCCGGCAAAGGCGGTGACGATTGGTGTATCAGCCAACGAACTGTCACGCCTACAGCAATAACATTTACCAACGCAACATGCAGTTCAAAAGGTAGCTACACCGTACCTACTTTAGTGGGAGTTAAGTATGTAGTCGGCGAACAAGTTGTTGAAGCGGGTGCATATACTGTTACAGTGCCGGCAAATGTTACAGTAACCGCCCAAGGTATTAATGGCTATTACCTGCAACAAGACGCCGTAACTAGCTGGTCATACAGCTTTAGCGCAGCCGCTAACTGCCAAGCTGTGCTAAGTACGACAACTACCACCACAGCACAGGTGGCCGTAACACCAAAAGGTGCAGTTAATGCTGGCGGGCAAGGCAGCGTTGCAGTTATAGGACTTACAGTGTCTGCTGTACTATTAACTGCTGGTGCATTACTAAAAAAAATTACCCTTAAATAACAGTTTGCAATAATGAAGCAACGGCATAGTGTGAAAGCTACTTCTTCACCTAAAACCAAAATACAACAACGGTCTAAAAAACACAGGCCGTTGTTTTGGCGTTCACACAAAACCTTGTGGCGTATAAAAAAATATGAATTTAACATTGTAAAACGCGCAAAAGTATCTATAAAGCTCAGATCATTTAACACACCCCCCCACAAAAGATCTAAAAATAGTAAGCAACTTGTTTTTAGAGTCAGTGTATTGGGTGCCAAAGAAGTCGCCATTGAGTATAAAAAAATTCATGCCAGCCGTAAAGCCACTACCAATGCATCATTATTTAAATTTAATTTTGCGAACGTTTTAACATTTTCTGGATGTGTTGGGCTATTCATTTTTGGCTTACAAGTTGCTGGTTTTGGGCGCACAAACCCACCAACAGTTAACGCCCAACCAGTGCAAGTACAAAAAATAGCACCAGACCTACCGCAGCCAAAAAAACAGCAATACCTAACTGCTTCTGTACCTTCAAAAATCGATATTCCACGTATTAGCGTTAGTGCTGGTATTCAAAAAGTTGGCCTGCTAAGTGATGGTACCCTAGAAACACCGGCTATTTTAAGCGGCCTAGTGGGATGGTACCAATACGGGCCCACGCCCGGCGAACAAGGTCCGTCGGTACTTGTTGGTCACGTAGACTCATACAAGGGCCCGTCGGTGTTCTGGAACCTTAGCAAGCTTCATATAGCAGATACTATTTACATAACCCGCAGTGACGGAATCACGGTGCAGTTTGTTGTGTCTAGAATAGCTCAGTACGGCCAAGATAATTTTTTAACAAATGAGGTTTACGGCAATATAGACCACGCGGGTTTACGAATCATTACGTGCGGTGGCACGTACAACCACCTTACAGGGCGTTATTCACAAAACACAGTCATTTACGCCGACCTTGCTATGTAGTTAAACCCGGCAGAATTTTTGTGTGTTTTACAATTGTTGTAGCGGCAACACGTTAACGATTCTGCGTTTTGCAGGGTCGGCATCAACAAACATATCGATTACGCAAAGGTTGTTTATGGTAACGGTGTCGTCAGTATACGAAAAGTAGCTGCTTTTGCACCTTAACTATAAATTATTTTCTATCATCTATTTCTTCAGTAGCTTGCCTAACCACAACCACTACCCTACACTTAAAGGTATGGAATTTATTAAACTGTACGCACTTAGTTTTGCAAGTTTATTGGCACTAGACGCGGTTTGGCTAACAAAAGTTGCGCCAAAGTTTTATAAAAGTAACATTGGTCACCTTATGGCAGACAAGCCTAACCTACTGGCCGCTGGGCTGTTTTATATCATATATATGATAGGGTTGGTGGTGTTTGTGGTGCAACCTGCTGTTGCCGACAAGTCGGTTATGTATGCTGCCACACGCGGGGCGCTATTTGGCCTAGTTGCCTACAGTACCTTTGATTTAACATCACAAGCAGTGTTTAAAGAATGGCCCATAAAAGTAACCGCGGTTGATTTGCTGTGGGGCACAGTGCTAACGGCCGGTGTATGTAGCCTCGCCACCTGGTTGTTTATAAAGTTTTTTGCCTAGAGCCAGGGCCGTCTAAACTAGGCTACTTTTTTGTTGGGTATATGCTTTGACAACAGTAATGACATTGTTGCAATGACTGCCAAGAAAAATATTGATCGCTTTAGACTGACAAGTTGTGATTGGCTATATGTGTCGGCAATCTCAGTTGCGGTTTGAGTATCTAATCCCTGCGACTGTGCATAGGCCGTGACATCGCTAGGCGACACAATTGATACGCCAGTTTGGTATTGCTGTGTAATATACGTCTTAATTGAATCGGGTAATGTTGAGGTGTTAATGTTTGATACAAACCCAGTTGTTAGTGACGCAACCATGACTGACCCAATTAATGCTGTGCCAAGTGAACTGCCGAGGTTTTGAAACGTACCTGTCATGCCACCAACTTCACTAGAATTTTGGCTGCCTGCTGCATCTATTGCGACATTTGCAAGCTGTGATGCTAATAGGCCGAGCCCAAAACCAAGCAATGCGAGCGACACACTAAGGGCAATACCAGTAAGCTCTGGGTCAATTGCAGCCAGCAACACAACCACGCCGGCGACCATTAGTATTTGCCCGGCTCGTACAATTTGTTTCGGCGTGTACCGGTTAATAAGTTTTGAACCGATGACAGAGGCCATTATCAGCGCTATAGATAGTGGCATTATTTTGATGCCGGTTTGTAGCGCGTTTAAACCCTGCGAAATTTGTAAGTAAATAGGTATAACAAAAAACGTTGCCGCCGTTATAACATACTGAGACGATAACACCGATAAAGCTGCGCGTAACTGTTTGCTTTTTAGGAGCGACACTTTAAGTAGTGGCTCGCCTTGTGGGTCTGATTCAAGCATTGTTTGCCGGTCAAAAAAGAATTTGATTATAACTACGCCAATAAGAATCATGTAGGTAACTATTGAGACGCCAAAAGGTGCTATATCGTAGCCGCCTATGTTTGGTATTTGCATCGGGCTTACCCACCCGAGCGTTTTGCTAAGTAACATGCCGTATACAATCAGCAATAGGCCACTCGCCGACAGTAGCGCGCTTTGTATATCTAGCTTGCCTTTTTGTGGTGGGGCAACAACCTTAAATGACTTTGCCTTAAATAGTACCACTACCATAACGATTGTTTCGGCAACAAACACATATCTCCACGACAAATAGGTTGTCATAAAACCACCAATAAGTGGGCCTGCGGCAGCGGCCATGCCACTAACGCCACCAATAATTGCATATGCCGTGACGCGTTCTTTACCCTTGTAACTAAGCGCAATTATTGCCGTGACTACAGGTATAACTAGCACTGCACCAAGGCCTTCGATAACCGACCAGCCGATAAATAGAATGGTCACATTAGGGCTTAGTGCGGTAATAAGCGACCCTATGCCGTATATAACCGAACCAATAGTAAAGGCACGCATCAGCCCCCACTTGTTACACAACTTAGCGCCAATAAGCATGAGCGACGCCATAGTGAGTGCGTAAAATGTAATGGCTGTTTGTAGTGCCGATACTGTTGTACCTAAGTCTTGTACAATCTGCGAAATAGACACATTCATGACGGTGCTATCAAGCACCATAACAAACTGGGCTGCAGCTAATACAACAACGACTCCCCATTTTTTCATACTTGTAACAGTATAGTACGAAAATAAATAATAGTTAAGAACTGTGCGTAGTAACTACGATTAAACGGTATGTGTTGCGCCCTTGGGGTGTACTGCTAGCAACGTTAGGGGGTAGTAGCTTAGTCACTATTCTTGGAACTTACCCATTTTTACTGATACTATTGAGCTATGGATACACGACAATGGTATGAATCACTTACAAAACCTAGCTGGGCGCCACAACCAGATGTGTTTGGGCGAGTATGGTCGGTGATATATCCAATAATTTTTGCGGTAAATATATATGTACTTGTGTTATTAAACAACGGTAAAATCACCTGGTTTATTGCGCTACCGTTTTGGCTTAATCTTTTCTTTAACCTTGCCTACACACCAATACAATTTGGGTTCCGCAACCAGTTTATGTCGAGTATTGTTATCTTGCTCGTATTTTTTACCATTATATGGTGTATGGTCGCAATATTTCCGTATTCTAAGTGGATTACTGTTGCCTATATCCCCTATTTTATTTGGGTTGTCATAGCAAGTATCTTGCAGATAAGTTTGTGGTGGCTAAACCATTAACATTATTTTTAAGCTTAATTTGCTATACATACAGGCTTAAAGCGCTATTGTAAGTTAATTCGATGTGTCTTTTTTATTGACTTAACTAGTAATAACTTACGCTTAAGACACTATAAAAAGTATGATAATATTTAGCAATTTGAGTGGTAGTGCTTTAAACTTAGATTTAGTATGATTTGGTATCAAGCAACACAAGAAGAAATCTATAAATCATTAGAAGCTACAGAAAAAGGCCTAACGAAGCGCGAAGCACTTAATCGACTCAATCAATATGGACCAAATCAAATAGCAGCCCGAAAAGAGCCGCTTTGGAAAATAATTATTGAACCGTTCCGATCAATATTCGTAGCCGTACTAGGTGCAGCCTCGTTGTTTAGTCTAATTAGCGGCCATCCAATTGATGCGATCATAATATTCAGTATCATTGTTATAAATACCATTATTTTTTACACACAATACTACGCTACGAACAAAGTTCTGCGAAGCCTGAAGAAAAAGTCGATCAGTAAAGTTAAAGTTCTCCGCGACGGAAGTAATGTCATTATTTCGTCACTCAATCTTGTTCCAGGAGATGTTATTATATTAAGCGAAGGTGAAAAAGTACCCGCCGACGCACGCATAATCAATATTCAAGAATTACAAGTAAACGAATCCTCTCTTACCGGCGAGTCCGTTCCGGTTAATAAGCAATCGTCTACTTTAAAACGAATTCATCAGATCTATGAACAAGAAAATATGCTTTTTCAGGGTACATTTATTACGTCTGGAACCTGTATTGCTATGGTTGTAGAAACTGGAAGCAGAACTGAATTTGGTAAAATAGCACAACTTGCAAACGACGAACACAGTAAAAGCCCAGTGCAGCATAAAATTGATACTTTAATAACGACTCTAATCAAAGTAATTGTCGCCGTTTCTGTATTAATATTTTTATTGTCTCTTTACCGCGGAACACCTTCAGGTGATGCGCTCCGTTTTGTTCTAGCGCTTAGTGTATCCGCCGTACCAGAAGGCTTACCCGTCGCCTTGACGGTTATTATCGTGCTTGGCATTAGACGTATGGCAAAAAAGAAAGCACTTGTACGTACGTTCAAAGCTATTGAAGATGTGGGCCAGATTACCACCATTGCCACGGATAAGACTGGTACGCTCACACGTAACCATCTCAGTGTCGTAGAACACTGGATACCCAACAACAGCAAGAATGATATACTCGACTTTTCTCGTCATACAATCAACTATGACGAAATCACCGATCCTTTAGACCTCGCAATTAGTGAAACCTCGAAACGCAATAAGCATACAATTGATAAGTTTTATCCCTTCAATCTTCAACTACGTATGAGTGGGGGATACAGTAAGACAACAAATAAACTATATATTAAAGGCTCTCCTGAGCATATTCTCGACAAATCACGACTAAATAAAGTTGATAGGCATGCCGCTGAATCAGAGATGCATATAATGGCCTCTAAAGGTTATCGGGTTATAGGGTTTGGTAGTGTTAACCATATAGCTGACGCACCGGCTTCGCTTGAAAATATTGATGATATTGAATTTGAGGGCTTCATAGCCTTTGCCGATGAGTTACGAAAAGAAGTTCCTGCCGCGATTCGACAGGCTTTTGCAGCTGGTATCAATGTTCGCCTTATTACCGGCGATCATTACGAGACTGCATACAACATAGGTAAACAGATTGGTATCGTTCAACATAAAGACCAGGTAATTAGCGGCATAGACTTACCTGCTGAACGGTCAGCTCTAGCAAGTACAGTCCAAAGTAAGACAGTATTTGCCCGGATTATACCAAAAGACAAATTTAGAATATTAAAATCACTTAAAGAGACTGAGATTACCGCTATGACCGGTGATGGCGTAAACGATGTTCCCGCCCTAGCAAATGCCCATGTTGGATTTGCGATGGGATCAGGAAGTGAGATAGCAAAGGATGCAAGCGGCATAATTTTATTGGACGACAACTTCGCAACTATCGTGCGTACAATTAGGGAGGGGCGAAAAATATACGCAAACATAATTCGCATGTTGCTATATTTGCTCTCTACAAACCTTGGACAAGTTATGACAATGATTGGTGCGCTGATTCTTGGACTACCATTGCCAGTTACGGCTATCCAGATACTCTGGATAAACCTCGTAACCGATACTGCTTTAGTTCTACCGCTAGGCCTCGAGGCAGAAGAAAAAAATAGCATGAACAAGCCGCCGCGCGATCCAAAAGCACCGTTACTGAGCAAGATGCTTTTAACCCGTATGGCTATCGTTTCAACAACTATGGCTATCGTTATGCTCTGCATAGTATGGGTGCTACGCGCTCAAGGCTATAGCGAAGTCCATATACAAACGGTTGCCTTCCTAGCTCTCGTTGTAGCACAGTGGATGAACGCCTTTAATGTACGAAGCGAAACGGAATCATTTTTCACACGTATCAAGACGCCGAACTTTGCAATGGTTATAGGCTTGGCCGTAGCTGTTACGCTTCAGCTTGTCGTCATGCTTGGGCCACTGAAGAATGTATTTGAAATTCAAAGCGTACCCCTCATAACATTATTGCTTCCTTCAGCAATAATGATTCTAGCTGTGCTAGCAGTAGCAGAAGCCCATAAGTTCATAGTTCGCCAACAAGGCGCATAGAATTTTTAAATGTAAATGGTGTAAACAGGATTTGCCAGTTTAATTCGGATTTTTACTTGAATACGGATATAATTACTTATATACACGTTAAGTATAGGTCGCAGTAAAACTGAAAGAAAGATAGATCATTGGATACATTTGTAGAAATAAGCGCGCTGCTTGCTATAGCCACAGTCGTCTCTCTTATAATGAGAGTATTGCATCAACCACTTATTATCGGCCACATCATCACGGGGCTTATCGTGGGCCCCACATTGTTAGGTATAGTGGGATCACATGAAACATTAGAGATATTCAGTAGTTTCGGTATAGCATTACTGTTATTTATCGTAGGGCTGGGACTGAACCCTAAAATAATCAAAGAGGTAGGAAAAGTTTCACTTCTGACAGGAGTTGGACAGGTTGTCTTTACTTCATTAATAGGTTTTGTACTTGTTTTTGCACTTGGATATAGTTTCATTGCATCTATATATATTGCCATTGCTCTTACTTTTAGTAGTACGATCATTATACTTAAGTTACTAACAGACAAAAAAGACCAAAACAAACTGTATGGTAAGATTTCGATTGGTTTTTTGCTTGTACAAGATATCATCGCTACTTTTGCGTTACTCGTAGCTTCTGCGAGCGCAACGGGTGGAATTTCATTTGAAGAATTCGGATTGTTGTTTGGCAAGGGCGTCATTGTGGTGGTTTGTGTAGCTTTAATTGTAAAATTTGCATTACGCCGAATGAGTAATTTTTTAGGGAAATCTTCAGAACTACTCTTCCTGTTTGCAATGGCGTGGGGATTTGGCATAGCCTCAATTACCTATTTAGGCGGATTCTCGCTTGAAGTAGGGGCACTTTTTGCAGGTGTTGCACTTGCCGGAATGCCGTATGCTCAGGAAGTTGCTTCTCGTTTGCGACCGCTGAGAGATTTCTTTGTAGTCGTATTCTTTATAGCGCTCGGATCTAGTCTAGTAATTAGTGATCTAGGTTCTGTGGTATGGCAAGCCATAGGATTATCGCTATTTGTACTGGTCGGAAATCCAATAATTGTAATGGTAATCATGGGAGCCCTTGGCTATACAAACAAAACAAGCTTCAAGGCAGGCTTGACAGTGGCGCAAATTAGTGAATTTTCAATAATCTTTATTCTGCTTGGTCAAAGAAATGGTCAAGTGCCTGATGAGGCAGTTTACTTAGTACATTAGTAGGTATCATAACTATTGCAGTATCTACTTATATGATCTTATATTCTAACCAGTTATATGCTTACTGCTCAAAGTTATTCCCTTTTATCCGTGATAGCTCCAGTAGGCGTGAGCGGGAGAGTAACCACACGTATAACATATTACTTTTTGGATATCATCATGGTGGACATGAATATCTAAAAGCATTCAAAGAAATGCGTAAAAAATATTTAGTTGTCGACTACGATCCAGACACGGTAAACCTGCTAACAAGAAACAATATACCGAATCTTTATGGTGATGCTGGAGATATTGACCTGCTCGAAGAAGTTGGTCTTGATAAAGCAGAGCTAGTTGCGTCTGCCATTACTGATTTTGAGACGACATTGTTTTTGGTGCAGCAACTAGAGCGCACTAATCCCAACGCAGTAAGTATCGTATATGGAGATAGTCGTGATCAAGCCGAAAAGCTTTATGAACACGGTGCGAGTTATGTTGTACTCCCTCACTACATTGGTAGCGAAAGAATTGCCGCATTCATACGAAAACATGGAGCAGACAAAGAGGCATTTAAAAAGATTGGTGATAAACACCAGAAAGACATGAAACCTGCCATAACTTAAAATCCGAGTAGCGTGATGAATTTACTTAGGTACAAATGGACGATAATTATCTTGAACTAAACAGCAAGCTTGCAATCAAATTTGGGCAGATCTCATAGATCTTTGATGGTTTAGTATTATTCCTAGAAATAAAACCTATTGATTCATAGCCTTATGACTAACTCGTGTCTTTAGTTGACTAACGACGTACCCCTTCATAACAAAACCCAACATCGCATAGAACAGGCTCGAAGAATATATGAACAAAAAAAATTACTGGGTGTGCTTATACTGTCGTTTTGTCAGCATAAGCACATTAGACGAGCCTGACTTTTTCTGACATAATTATTGTAGATACGAAAAATGAATATGGATGTAGACTTACTATTTACACAACTTAGCCTTGTTATTGCCCTCGGTGCGTGTATAGCACTTATAATGAAACTGTTGCGACAACCCCTAATTGTCGGACATATACTAACTGGCATAATAGCGGGCCCCGTGATCTTTAATATTGTAGACTCAGGCGATGGTTTTACGGTTTTAAGCAACTTGGGTGTTGCATTGCTACTATTCATTGTAGGGCTAGAGCTCAGGCCAGATACAATGCTTCGCCTAAGTCGGTAGTTTTAATAACAACGTTTGCGCAAGTAGGAGTAATTACGGTTATCGGAGCATCTGCTGCAAAGTTGCTCAACTTTGTATGTGATTAGCTATTTGGTTATTTTCTGAATGGTATACTTAAGGAGTGCATTATTTCTTAAACGGTGGCCGAAATGAACGAGGAGTGCTTTTAGATGACTCGTCTTTGGCGCTATACAAGCAGCTAGGAATTAAGCGTGTTCTATTCGTCGTATATGCATTAGTAGAAGACTATTGGCAAGATGCATGGAGCAGGTCTAAATCACTTATTACAATCAACGGAATAGAGGCTCGCTCGCTCACCATTTATGATTCAGATCCTGCCTTCATAACATCCGCAATCCGCTGGGCTGATTTCGTCTACATACCTGGCGGGTCACAAGCGACGCTTCTAAAGCGCATGCAAGAGCTCGGCACGGCAGAGATATTGTCTCAAACAGTGCAAGAAAACAGCCTAAAATTACTTGGTGGGGGTAGCGCAGGAGCAATGGCGATGGGCTCCTGGTGCATAGTAGGTCATAAAAACGTAAAAAATGTTATAGAAGGCTTGCAGTATATTCCTGGAAATATTATTGATTCGCATTTTACAGAGCGAAACAGATTACCACGACTTCAAGCAGTTTTGCAAGATTTAGGAGATGGACGTATGATTGGAATGGGTTTAGATGAAGATACAGCAGTGCTCCTAGATGAAAAACTCAAGATGATTGCAATTTATGGTCCTGGAAACGTAACAATTATAAACAAAAAGGTTTCGGTATATGATAAAAACAGCCCTCTCACAGCTTAAAATTGTTGAAGCATTAAAAAATGATTTTATCCAAGATAAACAACCACTTAAAGACTACGCCGGTTTTATGCCTGGCAGTGAATACGAAGATCTTGCTCGTCAAACTTTCTCGTTAGTTTTATACCCAGAGTCTATAAATAGTATACGTTCAAATATTGAAGTTTTATATAAACAGTTACTTTTAAGTTGCTGGCCAAAAGATAAGAGCTTACCTTTTGACATGATCAGATTTGACGCTTTTTTTTAATTCTGCCGACAATAGCCTAAAAATAATAGAGCTAAATACTCGCAATGTCGGTTTACACGAAATAGTTGAATGGATTGATGAGGTAACCGCCCACGAACTTTCGGCAAATCAAGATTGGTCACTAAATAAAGAATTTGTGAAGAATCAAAAAATACTGCATAGCGATCAACTGAATACTAATGCGGCGCTACTATATTTAACCAGCTTTAATATTCCGAAATGGAAATATTTTGATGAACTTGTTGCAGCCTATGATTCGGTGTGCCATGTTACCAATCCAGAAGATTACATAATCACTACTTTAGGAGTATCAGTTGGAGACACGTCTTATAATGCGGTAACGCGTAAGTATTCATGGACAACTGAACCAGAGATTGAAGAGCTTGATACCAAAAACCTAATTAGAATAATGCAACCATTATGGATGCGTCCATACGGCAATAAGGCTTACTTAACCAAGCTGCAAAGTCCAACAATACTAAGGAGCGAAGTATTTAACGCTGAACATGAAGACGATTATATAATCAACAAAGACGAGTTAGTTTTAAAAATTACTAATTTAGCCGGTTCTAAGTCTATATATATTGGGGCAGACTGCAGTGATGAACAATGGAGAGCGCACCTTTTATCGGCAAGCCAAAAGCCTGAGTCATGGGTCCTCCAGGAATACTCAGAACCAACCCCAAATAATGTTATCGTTCATGGGGTGGGAGTTTCACGCGTGCCAATTCAGCTTGGAATATTCGTATTACCGGATTCAAAAAACCCCGATGAATTTAATATGGATATTGTCGCCAAAGGATACGGCGGGCACGATGATTATTTTAAATTCGATCCCTCGGGTCTTAACCCAGATATATGGTTCGGTAATGTTATTGAATCAAGCAATTAAAAAGTTCCTATAACAATAACAAACTCTTCTACCTTTTATATTATTTTATTAATCACTAGCTGCTGTACTGCATGTTTAATAAAATTTGAGTTTTTACAATAGAGTTTTCTATGTTGTAATGTTTGGCTGGGTATCGTAAGCAAAGTTAACCTGTATTAATAAGGTCTTTTTGAGAATAATACGTTGTCAATTGAGCCTATTTTCTTCAATTCAAGAGTTTTTAGAATTGTCTCTATCTTACTTTGATCTACGATTTTTGTTGTCATTACTAATCGCTTATCTCTGATGTCGACATAATAAAAATTATTGAATCGAGCTTTACAGTAACTCATTTTTTCTTGGACTTCCATGCATAAATATCTGCTATCGTTATAATAGTCTTTCAAATCTTTTGCAAAAAGAGGTCGGGACGCTTACTCCTCTATTATATTTACTTTGTCAGATTGAAATGTAAGGGAGGTTTCAGCCCTATAGTGTGCAGTATCTTGAAATCCATTTTTTCCGATTTCTATTTCTACACTACTGGATACTATTGCATTGGATTGAAATATGTAGAGCTCAGATACTTCCTTCTTGCCTTGAGTGTATATAAAGTCCTTCAATACAGGACTTTTCGGGAACCACCACACAAACAATGCTAGCCCAGCAACAATTATGAATAAAACTGCTCTAAAGATTAAGGATTGGCGCGAACTAAGCGATATTTTACGTTTACTATTGATCTTCTTGATTAACCATTTCGAGAACAGCCAGGTAATCACAATGCCTAATCCGATAGGAACCAAAAAACTAGCAAGAATTATTATTAATAAAGGAGCACATGTGATCCCGTCACAAATTGGTCCAGCAAAGTACATATGCACACATCATAGCAAATCAAGAGACTTCCTAAGAACTTTTTTATTTTGCTTATGCTTGGCTGGTGATGAGGGATTCGAACTTTTGTAGATAATTAATAAAGAAATCCTGACTGAACTTGTTTTAAAGATCTTTGTAGGTTTTTTCGTTCCGGCGGTCTATTCTTACAATTAAAAAGCTGTTTGCATCTTTTTTATATACAATTCTTAACCTTCCCTTTCGTACTCTAAAAAGATCAGTATGCCCTTTTAGTTGCTTAATATCTAGACCCAGGGTATCGTCTAGTTTGACTCGCAATATCAACAACTTAACTAATTCACGCTCTTGAGTGTTAAGTTTGGCTAAAAGTTTTTTTATCTTATCAGCCATAATAAATTATGCCTTTAGTGCTGCTAGTACGTCTTCGGCTTTAACACCATTATCATCGATGGTAGTAAAATCAGCAATAGTTTGCCAATTGCCTTCGTCGCTGATTGGGTTTAACTGAAAAATAGGCTTTGATCGTTTAACTACCGTAAAGCTTTGTCCCTTAGAAATAGCTTCAATATACTTAGGGAACTGTTCACGTAGTTCTTTAAGGCTAACAGTTGTATTTGTACTCATGCACTAAGTTTAACTAAAGATTAACTTTATGTCAATATGTTTTTTGGTTAGGAGAGAGGAATTCGAGCCTTTTACTAGCCCTAAGTTGACGTACTTCGCAACAAATAACAACTCATGAAACTATAGATTCTAAGAATTCAGATGTGGACCTAACTCCACTATCGAGTACTGCTTCGTAAATTTGAGTCGAAGTAACGCCTTTTGTTTTTTTATCACTTTTCATTAGTTCATATTTAATTGAAAGTATTATCTGTCTTTGTTCCTTAGTTGCACGAGATACCTTTGAGGCTATTTCATCACTAGGGATCTCATAACCTAAAGTAAACCATACATCAACATTCCATCTTTCGCGAGGGAAAGGAATAGTAAGGCCAAGATATAATCCACGAGGTGCGCCGAGGCTAGAAAGTGGTTCAAAGTTAATTCGATCAGTTAGATTAACGCTATAAGCCCATTTTTGCACCGCAAACGTACCAACTATCTCAGATCGAAGTTCTGGAGTCATTTCCTTTACCGCTACTCCAAAGTCTAAGTCTCTATCAACCAGTAAGTCGTACTCGTAGCTCCCACCAAGATGAACGACGCCATATCTTCCTAGTAAATCACTTAAACCCGTTTCGAAGAGGAGCTTATCGGCCTCATCGTGAAGATTTTGTGATTGAGACTTTGCTTCGTCGTGATTTATCATGAAATTATTGTATCAAACAAAAAGATTACCGAAGAAGTCTTTCAAAGTACTTATGCTTGGCTGCCCTTAGTAAACATACTTCGCAACAATAATATTGTTCTAACCAACTATATCTGAACCCTCAAGAGAAGTAATCCACTCATCACGATCCAGTAGGTTTCTATCGGTCAAAAAAATACTACTACAACAAGATCCTCCATTTGCTGAAGTACGCAAATCTTCTGGCTCAGTTGACCATTTCTGATCTACATAAGCCGTATTTTCAGTAATCGCTCTATTTACATCAGGTTCTCGACCATCGACTAGTAGCATATCTACATCCATTAAGAATAAGTCGTAATTATTTCGTTTCTGAAACATCATCCCGAGAAATCTTATGGGCTCTGCGTCGCAGTTAAGCTTTTCTTTGCAAATTCTTTTCGCAGCTTGCTCGGGTAATTCCCCTGGCTTCATTGTAGCTGCAGGAAATCCCTAGTGTCCGCCTAGATCAGGATCTTCATCTGGTCTTTTTACTACAAGAAATTCTTCAGGATTTCGATTTTTTTTTAGAATAGCCGCAACTACATATTTAATTTGCTTTGACATAGAAAAAGTATATCAAACAAAAAGGCTTCCGACGAAGTCTTTCATATTGCTTATGCTTGGCTGCCCTTAGTAAACGTACTTCGCAACTTTCCTTCTACAAATCCCTTAGAGGAATGCCTGTCTTTTTAGAAACTTCTCGAGCCCACTCAAGCAGTCGGTCGAATTGTAAATCCCGAGCAGATTGTTCGGTTTCAATGTTATCTAGACGTTTCAAAAAACCATCAAGTGTATTCAAAAGTCTTTCCATACTATCTTGAGATGCTTTTTGATCAAGCTTAGTATTTACTTCGCTACGGAATTCTTCGATATATTTGAATAATTTAGTGAATTGATCATCTTCCATAGAATTATTATACCAAACAATATATTATCACGTAATAAAGTGTTCATAGTGCTTATGCTTGGCTGAGCATAGAGGTCTGGAACCTTATAACAGGTTAAAATGGGACAAATGGGACACGAAACAGCTATATCTGAAAGTGTCTCATTTTTGCTTGACTTACCTCGTGGTATCTTACGCAGTTAGCAACAATTTGGGATTAGTTGTTTTTCCACCAAGGTTTAAAGTCAAAATCGTCGTTATTGAACAGTTCAAATTGAGATATTAAAAACGACGGAAAAAGAATTATCCAGAAGACCAGTTCTTCTATAGGGAACCTGAGCGATGCTATTGTAACCCACCCAACAAAATTCTCTCCAGGATATGACCAGTGACCCTGATCTAGGCTCACTAGAAGGTTAACGAGGCCAATCATAAAGAAGTATGGAGTTATTTTCAGAAAAGTTTTCAAGTACCTAGGATATGTTACGACAAACAAGATTAGTGGCAATAATAGAAACGCTAAACCGAATTTTATGTAGTAAAACTCAATTCTAAAATCCAATCCTATAACTATTGTCGCTAACAGCCAAACCAAAACAGCGATAGCCGTACCAAAGACAAGATACAGTCGTTTACCTATTGGTTTGTGTTTCTTTGTATCAAAAAAGTATAAATAATAAGCAACGATTAAATATGTGAATGCAAACATCCATACTAGCGCCTCAATTGGTACAATTCCTGCAAGTTTAGTATTAAACATCGAGGTTGATACCCAGGACTGATCCTGTTCTGCTAGATAATCAGTTAGAATCGAAATGACTGCAATTGTAAACGAATAAATGAGCGTTCTTGATATTAAATCCTTGCGTTGCCATGAAATATATCCTGCTGGTAACCCAAAAAATAATATCGTTGAAAACAATAAATTTATTGGCAAATATAAAGTAAATACGGCAACTAACAAAGGCACGAAAATTAGAAAGAATGCATCTTGTTTTGTGTAGTTTTTTGAATCTGATGTTAGTATTGCCAGCATAGTATTAGATTAGCATAATTATATTTAAATGATTTAGCATATTAAACCATAGGAAGTTAACCTGTATATCTGTTATTCTAAGATGTAATGAGTGGAGTAAATCACAAAAAAGTTGTCTATATACCTATGTGTGCAGATATTGTACACAGCGGACACCTGAATATTATTAAAGAAGGTCAAAAATTAGGTGAAGTTACCGTAGGATTACTGACCGACGAAGCAGTTGCAAGCAAAAAACGTCTACCTTATATGAACTACAGTCAAAGACTTGAGGTTATAAGCAGTATTAAGGGTGTCGATAAAGTAATCCCCCAAAATACATCAGACTATCGTCCTAACCTGCGTAAGCTAAAACCAGACTTCGTTGTTCATGGTGATGATTGGAGAAAAGAAGCAAGACAACAGGTTATAGACACGATCTCAAAATGGGACGGTAGGCTTGTTGAAGTAAAGTACACTGAAGCTATCTCGAGCACTTCATTGCATAAAAAGCTTAAAGCTGTCGGCATCTCTCCTACAGAGCGTCTTGCTAAACTAGATCGGCTTTTGAATGCCAAGAAAACAATGCGTGTCCTTGAAGCTCACAATGGTATTAGCGCATTAATTGTCGAAAATACGCAAATAAAAACTTCCAGGGGTAAAACTGAGGAATTTGATGCCATTTGGGTAAGTAGCTTGACCGATTCACTCGCAAAAGGAAAACCTGACACCGAGTTAGTTGATCGTACTTCAAGAATTGCAACTATAAATGAAATACTTGAAGTTACTACGAAACCTTTAATCGTTGACGGTGATACTGGCGGACACATCGAGCATTTGGTACATACGGTGCGAACCCTAGAGCGTCTGGGAGTTTCGGCGATTGTAATCGAAGACAAGAATGGGCTGAAAAGGAATTCACTTCATAATAAACCGAAAGAGCATACCCAAGAAGACCCAAATACATTTGCGTTAAAAATTAAAGCCGGAATCAATGCCAGAGTCCATGATCAGTTTATGATCATCGCTAGGATAGAAAGTTTTATTTTAGGTAAAGATCTAGCAGATGCTATGGAACGAGCCAAGTCATACTTGGATGCGGGGGTAAGTGCCATAATGATTCATTCAAAAGATAGGACAGGCAGAGATGTTAAGGAATTTGCAAAAAAGTATAACCTTCTAGAAAACAGAAAGCCTTTAATGATGGTGCCGACTTCTTACAATACAATTACGGAAGATGAATTATCGAGCTGGGGAGCAAACATTATTGTTTACGCGAACCACTTACTCCGGGCAGCGTACCCAGCAATGGAACACACAGCAAAGAGCATACTAGAAAATAAGAGAGGCTTTGAGAGTGAATCGTCAAGCATCCCTGTGGAAGTATTTCTGAAGCTAATACCGGAGTCCTAGAAAATGTCTGCCGAAAAACAACTATCAGCTCAAGAACTATACGACCCATTTATTAAAAATGGTGTGGATTATTTTTGTGGTGTGCCAGATTCAATTACTGGACCATTTAGTCATTATCTTGAAGAGTACGCAAAAGACAGACACATAATAACTGCCAATGAAGGTAACGCAATCGGGCTAGCAATAGGCTATCATATTGCAACTGGTAAGACCCCTTTAGTTTATATGCAGAACTCAGGACTCGGTAACGCAATTGATCCCTTAGTATCTTTAGCCGACAGATCTGTTTTTGGTACTCCTATGGTATTACTTATAGGTTGGCGTGGTCAGCCAGGTGAGAAAGATGAGCCTCATCACGAGAAGCAAGGAATAATTACCCCAGATTTATTAAGAGACCTAGAGATTCCATTTGATATCTTATCTACTGATCCATCAGAGGCAGAAAAACAAATTAGTCAAACAGCAAGAAGTGCGACCGAGCTCAGTAGACCTCATGCAATCCTGCTTGAACAACATTCATTAGCAGAATACTCAGACTATGATCTTAGAGGAAATGTTCATCTACTAAGTCGCGAGACGGCACTTGGAACTGTCCTAGGTTCAGTTAATGAAGAAGCTGTTGTCTTAACAGGTATCGGAAAAATAAGCCGAGAGTTATTCGAGTACAGATCAGATAGTGACCAAGACCTTAAACAAGATCTTATGGTTGTAGGTGGTATGGGGCATGCATCGTCAATCGCACTAGGAATAGCAATTCAAAAACCGGAAAGAAAAGTCTTCTGCCTGGAGGGTGACGGTTCCGTACTCATGCATCTTGGAGCTATTGCCAGCATTGGCTCATTAGCTCCTGAAAACTTCTATCACGTTGTATTTAATAACGGATTACATGACTCGGTCGGTGGGGTTAAGACTGCCGCACAAGACGCTGACATACCCGCAATCGCTCGAGCATGTGGCTATAAAAGTGCGCAGTCGGTACATGATGCTAAATCTTTAGTTAAAGGGATTAATGAAATGCAAGAAGTTGGAGGTCCTGCATTATTAGAAATAAAGATTAGTAAGGGAGCTAGGCTAAATCTTACACGTCCAACAATTACCCCGGCTCAAAATAAAGCAGATATGATGACGTTTCTTGGGTGAGATATGGTTAAATTAAAGTAATGAAGAAAATAAAAAAAGATCCTCGCCCCTTACCAACCAGACTGTGGATATTTCAGCGTGAACGAGCACCGATAATACCTGTTCTCTTGATGGGCTTATCGACTGCTGGAATTGTTTACTTATTCTCTGAACAGAGTTGGTGGTATTTCTTTGGAGCAGCAACAATACTTGCTCTCTATTTACTTCAGATTCGTACCGCAGATGAACACAAGGATTTTGAACATGATAATAAATATCATCCTAATCGGCCGGTGCAACGTGGAATTGTTTCACTTGAAGAGCTTGCTGTAATAAATAAGATGGCTATCATCGGACAGCTATTCATTTATGCATCTTTTCTTCATCCGCAGATTTTTTTAATTGGATTATTTTCTCAAGGGTATGCATTCTTGACCCGTAAGGAGTTTTTTGTCAGAGACTGGATACGTCAACATTTTTACATTTATTACATTTCTCATTACATGCAACTAGTTATTCTATTTTTTGCCACTACTGTAATTATCCAGCCAGTCGGCGTAAATCCCTGGGCTTTTGTGCTCACAATAATGCTAGCTGTAATAACAACAGAAATTGGGCGAAAAATGCTTTCTGAAGAAGCGGATACTATTGACGATACCTATTCGGCTCAACTTGGCCATACTGGTTCAGCTATTGCATTATCCCTGTTTTCTCTCGGAACTGTAATAATGGTGTACTACTTTTTGTCAAATTTTAATGGCAAAATGCTACTTATAGTTTTACCAGTAATGGTTTTACTTTTGATAATAATTTCTGCTTATAGGTATTCTAAACTTGCGAATGAGAATAATTCGGAAAAGGTAGAGAAATCAAGCGCTCTGTTATACCTCGTTAGCATGGTAGCTATAATATTCGGGTTAATATAAATGGCATCATTCGGAAATAAGGCTGATAACTTAAAGATATTAAGTGATGCAGGATTTGCTGTTCCAAATTTCTACGTAATAGACAGCACTTTTTCTAAAAAAATTCAAAGCTCAAATATAAAAAAGGCGTTAACCAACGATTTTATTAGTTGGAAAAGTAAAAACAATGTCAGCAGCGTTGCTGTGCGCTCATCTAGCACATCAGAAGATTCAAGAGAGCATAGTTTTGCAGGCCAATTTGAAACTGTTTTGGATGTAAGCGAACAAAATGAGTTTATCTCAAGCTTAACTAAAGTTTTTGCCTCAACGCAAAAAGCTGGATATGTAAAAAAATCTGGTCAGATGAGTATTGTTGTACAAGAATTTATTGAACCTGATATATCCGGAGTAGTATTTACGATTAATCCAGCAACTGGGGCAAGCGAAATTATAATTAACTTCGCAGCTGGACGAGGCATAAAAGTTGTCGAGGGCGAGGAAGCACAGCAGTGCGTTTATAATCGAGTAACTAAAAAGTTTTATTTTAGCGATAATAGTGGCGTATCGTCAGTCACTAAGAAAATTATTAATGAGCTCGTGTCATCATGTCTTAAGATTGAAACTTTATTTGATTATCCTCAAGATATTGAATGGGCTATTAAGGGTTCGAATCTATATATACTCCAAGCAAGACCGATCTCTACAATAAAGCACCTACGCTTATGGGATAGCTCAAATATTGCTGAAAGTTTTCCTGGTACTGTACTTCCCTTAACTTTTTCAATTGCAAAAAGAGGATATGAACTAGGCTATGAATCACAAGCATATGCTGGTGGAAAGACATGGTATGAAATTGAGTCAAATCAAGATTTATTTAATTCTATGGTAGGAATTTTTAATGGCAAAATGTACTACAACTTACTTAGCTGGTATCGCTATATCAACATCTTTCCTAGTAGCAAAAACAACCAACAATTCTTAGACGACCAAATCGCAACAAAAGGCGAATCTATATATCAGTCTGATCCGGAATTCTCTTTTTTCTATAAACTGAAATATTACATTCGAATGCTATATAGAATTCTTTTCTTCCGTAGAGGAATGCAGAAATTTTACGATAGGTTCGAAAAATTTGACAGCGAACTAAAGCAGTACCCATTGTTCGAAGATGCTACGTTTTTGTTGCAACGCTATAAATTTATAGAACAAAATATAATCCCTCATTTCGGACGAACTTTAGATAATGATTTTCTAGTTATGACATATCATGGTTGGTTAAAGCGCAAATTATTGCAGTGGCTACCTGATCATCAGTTTGACCAACAAAATATTATTGGCTCAATAAGTGGAGTACTCAGTGCCGAACAAGCTCTGGCGCTGTATGATCTTGCTGAATTATTTAAGTCTGATGAAAAAGCACATACACTTCTTAAACAAAAAGAGTATTCACAACTTGAGAAATATGTTAACGGCACAAAAATTGACCAGTCAGTCACCAACTATCGCGAGACTTTCGGACATCGCTTTGCAGAAGATCAGAAAATAGAATCCGTTAATCCAACCCTAGAGCCATTTGGAGTTTATAAACTCTTGGTACCTTATATTCAAATGGATACTGAACAATTGAAAAAAAGATTAAGGAATGCCAGTAAAAATTCTCTAGAAATTGAGAATAACTTAAGAGATGTTCTCCCCCTGAGAAATAGATTGTTATATGGCTTTCTAATTCATAGGCTAAAAGTGCATTTAAGATACCGTGAACGCAACAGGTTGTTGCGGGGAAAAGTCTACGGATATATGCGCGAATTGTTTCCTTTAATGGGCCGAGCTTTGGTCAAGGAAGGTCTACTAAATAGTTGGACAGATATTTACTATCTTAGAATCGAAGAACTTGAATATACAATGCAAGGCTCACTTCTTGGCGATAATATACAAACCATTTCCGATAATCGTAAAACAACCTATAAAGACATTCGCACTATTGAGATGCCCACTAGATTCATTACGACGAAAATACCTTCACTCGAAAGCATTCCTCAAGACTCAACATCGAACACACAAAATGTAGCTAAAAAATCGATGTCAGGTCTTATTTCTTCTCCCGGCACGGTAGAAGGCAGAGTTGTGGTACTCACAGACCCAAAGATACCTGAAGAACCTTTTGATATATTAGTCGCAGAACATACTGATCCTGGCTGGACACCACTTATTGCATTATCTAGGGGTGTAATTGTTGAGCATGGTGGCATGTTATCTCACGCAGCAATCGTCACACGCGAGCTCGGTATACCCAGTATCATCGGAGTAGAAGATATATCTAAAATTTTAAAAACTGGTATGAGAGTACGCATTAACTCACAGACATCTAAGGTAGAGATACTCTAAATTGTCTTGTGCATCGTCACATAATGCCTGAATACCTGTGCCAAAGGGTGCTTTCTTCTGTGAACCTCATTGCCTTCTCTAATCATCGCATATATAGCAGTTTTAGCGCCGTCGCTAGCTGCATTTTTGTGTATTGGTTCAAGTAATAAGCTCGACAATTGCATTCCACGATATTTGGGTAGAATACCTAAGGTTTTGAGTATCAGCTGTTTTTCATATATATAGGCCATGGCAAACCCCACTTCTTTTTGCCCGTCCAATAAAAAGTATGTGTAATTAGGATCAAATTTACCAGATGAATTATAAATTCGCTCCTCAAGTGATATTGAAGGACAATATACACTCTGAAATGGAAATATTATATTGCGTAACACATGGTATTTCTTAAAGTCGGCACTATTAACGCCGCCAACAAAAGGCCGCACACTATAGCGGCTATCGATACCCATCTTACGTTTGAATGAATTTCGCAGGACTATATTAAAATGCTTCAATCTTCCAGATCCGTAGCGATTGAATTCAGAAAAACCAGCAGCGGTAAATGCTTCTAGGTACCAACTTGGATTAACTGGTTCTCCGGGGAATGCAAAATCATCCTTCAAGTTGATTCGGTAGTCATTTGATAACGTACCATTAATTGGACCGTACACGTCCTTAACTTTGTGCTTAGCTTTAAGCCACTCACAGGCATTATCGAGAACTACCGCACCAACTTTGGCATTTGTACAAGCAAAATAACCTACAATACCAATATTTGGCAATCTTTGATCTACCATCGCAAATACATGGGCCATTCCATGATTGGTTTCAATATAAAATGGTTTAAATTCCACGTATTTCCATTGGGGGTTATTTGGTGAGAGATTTTTCTTCCACAAGGTCAGTGCAATAATTTGTATCTTGTCGTTATAAGCCTGCCTTGTGATTTTGTTCAGCAATAACAGACTCTTCTGTAAATCTTCTTTCTGGGTCTTTGTTAACGAATGTAAAGCCATAAATAGATTGCTGCATATAGCAGGTTAATTTGCATTAGAATGGGTGGTGATTTTGAAAACAACCTGTTTGATATCATCAGGGGGATCATAAAAGCTACTATAGCTAAAGATATTGAGCCATTTGCCAACGGAACAATAAGAAGCGCATAGCGACTGTATGATACTGGCATACCGACATAATGCCTTTTATGTTCAGACTCTTTATATCCCTTCACCGTGAAGCGACTCAGTCTCAGCGCACTCGCTATAACGAATAACGTAGTTACAGATATTGACCACCACGCCCAGTCAGTCTGTATATTAATCAAAAGTGAAGGAAATAGCACCCAACCTAATATGTCGTACAAAGAATCAAGTACTTTGCCATACTCCGATCCGCCGTATAACCTAGCGACGTATCCGTCTAGATAATCAAGGAACATCGATACAAAGGCTACGGCTATGGCAAGGTAGTATTGTTGATGCCATGCCAGCCAAAATGCATTAGTGATTAGAAAGATCGATAGCACTGTTATGTAATCAGCTCGAGATAATTCTTGAATGAGATGTTTTTTGCTCATATAAGTTAGTATATAACTAATACCATATGAAAATCAGTCATAAATAAAAAGGCTAGCTTTGATCAGTAACACATTCAAATTTATTAAGCGAAGGATTCTAATAACTTGCTACTTAATTGTGCTAACTGGCAGTTTTTATGCAGGTTCAGTTTCAATCAATACATTTATTGCTATTTTTGTTTTAGTTGCATGGTATTTACACGCTGCAAGCTCCAATGATTACGCAGATAGGAGGATTGACGAAGTAAATCTTAAGGGTAACAAAAACAGGCCTCTAGTAACCAAGTCGATAACAAAAAGAAATCTGTGGATTGTGCATATATTAGCCGGTGTTGCATCACTTTTACTTTCGCTGATATACGGCCCAACGGCTTTGCTACTAACTTTTGTCGTACTTTTACTTGATTATGCCTATTCATTTAAGCCAATACGGATTACAGACAGAGGCATATTGAGTCAACTCATGCTACCCATAGCTTACGTGCTTTTTCCGTTAAGCCTTGGATATTGGTCGGTTGATACAGTGAATCCATACCCATGGCTATTGTTAGCGGGTTTATATACTGGTTTTATCGCAAGGCTAATGTTAAAAGATTTTAGAGATGTAAAGGGAGATAAAATGTTCGGCAAAAGAACGTTCTTGCTACGGCACGGACGCCTCGCTACTTGTTACGTGAGCGAATTCTTCGGAATTGTTTCTTTAATAATCATGAGTGTCGTTATAAGTTTTTCACCAGGAGCATTAATAGTTTTAATAATCGGACATGGGCTTGCATCATGGTTTCTGAGGGTTCTTTCGAAAACGTCTCAGATTGACCATCAAGTTAAGCTGGTAAAAATAATCGCAAAAACTGCGAATGGTTCCGTAATTGTTATTTTAACTTACTATTTTCTTGATATGATCAATGCTGATCAGGTAATTATGACTCTAGTTCCTTTAACAATTGGTAGTCTGTGGTATTTTTACGTATGGGTAAATAATAAAGATGACATTCAATCTAAATTCGCCTAGTCTGCTACAGCATTTTGCTTGGATACCATTAAGGATATTCGGCAAACTATTTTGTTCTTTTGAAATCAAGGGTGTAAATCACTTGGGAAAAATTAAGGGAAATATAATCCTAGCTAGTAATCACAATAGTGAGCTTGACCCTTTGATGCTTGTTGCAGCATTACCATATTTTTCGCATATTTTACCCTTGGCATTTGTCTCTCGTAGTAAGGACTTCTATAAACAAAGTCCAAGAGGCTTCCTATATGGTGGTAAATTTTTTGAACTAATGGGAGCATATCCCGCCTATTCAGGGCTTAACGATTACGATAAATCATTACAACATCACCTGACAGCTATTCGCAGCGGCATGAGTGTTTGTATATTCCCCGTAGGCAAAAAACACAAATTAGATGATTATGAAAATGCAAGAGGCGGGGTTAGCCACTTAGCATTAAAAACTGGTCTACCAATAATTCCCGCAAAAATTGACGGTCTAGGTGGGTATAGAATCAAAGATTATCTAAGAAGAAGAACTAAAATTACTATTTCATTTGGAGAAGCGATATATGCTAATGATATTTTCAATAAATCAACAAATAGTAAGTCGACAGAAAGTCATAAAGAGTGCGAAAAAGCAGCAGTAAAACTGATGGGGAGGATTGAGCGATTGTAAGCATTAGTCCTTGGGCTTTTTAAAATGAAGTCTGAATAAACTCATATATCCTACTTCGAACGATATTTTTGCTCCGTGAGTCCATAATTCCCAAAGTCTATAAAACGACTCTCCGTATTCATTTTCAATAAATCGCTTATTTGTTTCAATACTGCCTATCCATGTATCCATGGTTCGAATGTAATCATCAGTATCGTCTCGCAGTATGCTGATTCTGAAGCCAGCGCTTATTGGAAGCTCTACCAATTCCTTGTATGTAGGTAAATAACCACCAGGAAATACATACTTGGTTATAAATTTATCTACTCTTCGTGCTCTATATTGGCCTGTAGCTTGAATGTACAATGAGCCACCAGGTTTAACTAGTTTGTAGAGGTCATCAAAATAACTTGCAAGTCTTTCTTTGCCAACATGCTCAATTGATTCAATCATAACTACTGCGTCGTATTGCTTGTTAGGTAGCTCGGTTAGCATATCTTTGTACTTAAAATTGACACGCTTACTCAGCTTATTCTTTGAGGTCAGATCTTTGGAGTATTTCAGCTGTTTATTGCTTAGTGTATATCCTTCGATATTCCATTTGTGGTTTTGCGCAGCATAGTTCGCAAACCCTCCCCAACCAGAACCCAAATCGAGTATTGTAGAATTGGGCGGCAAATCGAGTAGATTACAGATAAACTTAATCTTCTCCTGCTGAGCTTCACCAAGTTTTTGATTTGGTTCTCTGTATAATGCGCACGAATAAGAAGTAGTTTGTTTATCAAGAAATTTATCGAAAAATTCATTCCCTAAATCATAATGGTATGAAATTTGCTCTTTAGTAGTTGTATGGATTTGCTTTTTTGCCAGTAGAGATGCAACGACCATCCTAACCGAAGGCTTGATATTTTTAAATTGGTGTCTTAACCGTAAATAGGCATCAATATCACCTTGAATCTTTAGCTTACCTTCCATGTAAGCTTCGCCAAATCCTAAGGCTCCCTCGGATAGCAATCGTTTAGCTGCATTTTCATCTTCAAATATAAGTGTGAATACTGGCTTGTCTTTTTTTTCTCCATATTTAAACAGCCTGGAGTCCCAGATTCTTATATCAAAACGAGCGCCTTTGATTTGACTAAATATCTCATTTACAACTTTGCCGTAGTCCATATTTCATTTCATTATACAGATTTAAGTATATTTATTTGTACAACATCTTTTATATGATATTATTCTTTTAAGCGTAAGCAATAAATATTATGGAAGATACTACAGCAACACTACTAGTTCCAGCATACTTTATACAAGTTGTTGTTGGTACTGCGATACTAGCCTGGTGGTTTCTTGCGAGAAAAGACAAAGTATTAAAAACCTTCGGTATTGGAATGGCTGGATACTCCCTTGGTGTTGCAGCATGGACATTGCTTGTTCTTACTAAACCAGAAAACTTACAACCCCTAATACTGGCCGGAGCAATCCCATTCCTTCTTGCCAACTTGGCATTTGCTAAAGTTGCTTATAAGAACTTAGATTTTACTAAAACTAGCTTACTCTCATTAATAGTGCTCGGGACAATAGCTGGTACATTTATTGTCAGGACTTTTCTATACCCATCTGAGCCTTATTTCTCTGATGAGGGCTTGTTGTTCTTCGGACTTCACCCACTATCAATAGCATTTTATATAGCAACTATGTCGCTGACCTTTTTACCCGCTATTTCAGTTGCAACAGAACACATCAAAAAAGGCTCTCTTAGAACTGTAATGAAAGTTGGCCTAACAACTTTATTTATAAATTCAATCATACTTGTTAGCGGAAATGACGAAACGCTACTTCTGATAAACGGTGTAATAATGACCGTGGCGTTGTTAATACTATGGGTTAAAGCTGTTACTACACCCGCAAAACAGATATAGTAGACTCCTAATCGATTAGCTTTTTATAACTTGAATTACCGTTCCACTAATTAGTCCGTCCCAGTCGTCATTAGGGCTTATGAATATTGGGCTATAGTCCTTCGTAGATTCTGACTTTAGTATTATCACTTCTTCGCTATGGTCAAAAAATATCTGTTTGATGTTCGCGACATCATCCCGCACGACAACGACTCGCTCACCATTACGCGGTGTAATTTTAGATCTGTCTACAATAACAAAGTCACCGCTAATTATTGGCTTGCCCATAACTTGGGAGTTATTCATCGAATCACCGCTTGCGCGAAGAGCATAAAGGTCGTTGTAGTTTTTTGACTTTAGAATTAACGGGGACACCTGCAGGTAACCCTCTATCTTGTCATCGGCAAAAATGGTGGCTGGCCCACAGTTTGCACTGCCAACAATAGGTACTTTAACCAAATTCAGGTTGAAATTAGTAAAATTAGCCGTCAACCGCTGGCTTCGCACGACCGGGCGCTGTGTTGCGTCGATCAAACCGTCGCCAATGAGTTGGTCTAGGTGATATTTGACGTTCGTAGGGTGGACTCGTGCACTCGGGCTATCACTATCGGCAAGCTGCCTACCGATTTCACGATAACTGAGTTTCGACAAGTCCCTAGTCTTTGATAAGTGTACTAACTTCTCTTGTATAGGGTGCATATATTCTATAGTCTAGCATACGGTAAAAAATACAGCAATACAGTTATTGACGGGGGGTACAACTATTGCTATGCTCTACATATAGTGCAAGCCTCTGCAAGAGAGACGCTAGAGACAAACACTTGCCAATAACAATTTTAATAACATAAGTGAGGGTAATAATATGAGCCTAAATGTTCATACCAAACAGGGGGTGTATCCGTTTGACGGACCACACACCAGCACAAGCGCACTCCAGCAACAGTCTGGCGTGTACGTAATATCAACTAAAGTTGGCGACAACCACAAGGTTATCGACGTCGGTGAATCAAACGACGTCAAGACCCGTGTTTCTAGCCATGATCGAAGCCCATCGTGGCAGCAACATATTGCCGACACGCTGTATGCTTCGGTTTACTACTGTGACGAAGCCAGTCGTATGGCGCTAGAGGGTATTGTGCGTGAATTCCACAATCCACCCTGTGGTATTCGTTAAGAATTGCGAGGTTTAACGAATATGGATACAAATTTACAATCTAGCCTAAGTCTTACGCTTTCTTCGCCGTTAATGGAGACCATACGACAGACACAGGAAACCATGCAGCGTGTTTTCGATGTCTATATTGAGCCTATGCAACGCGCGCTAAAGGCGTTTCAAGAACATATGCAAAAAATAGCCGAGGCTGTAAAACGTTTTGTAGAGAATTTTGTAAAACCACTGCTTTACGCATTTAGCTGGAAGCCGCTGATATATGTAGTGCCGCCAACTAAGCAAGACCAGTGCATCGGTAGACATCTAACCATGGAGGTAAACCCCCATGGCTTTTTTGTTTTCGGTGGTAAAACACTCTTCAAACTGCACTCGTCTGAATCGCGGTGTGGTCGCCTGCTATTTAAGCTGCTGTTGCGTCGTTCCGAGATAGTCGAATACGAAGATATCAAGGAACACATCGGCTCCGGCGACATGCAAAAGGCCTTCAAAGACTTGAAGTACAAGCTGAAGTGCGAGGGTTACGAATTGCGCTACACATTGGTGCACCGTAAGGGTATTGCCCTAGAAGGCATCGTCAAAATACAGTAGTAGAGACACTTAATCGTCCCTTAAGAGTCCTGCCCAACAACGGCAGGACTCTTTTTAATTGCACCTGTAAGCATCAATTAAAGAAAGGAACGTGTTTATGGGTAATCTATCAATTCAACAGGTGAAAATCGGCGACCTAAAACCAGCCGAGCATAATCCGCGCAAATGGAGCGACGAAGCGATCGAACAGCTGAAGGACAGCATCAAAAGCTTTGGTTTAGTAGATCCGATATTAGCCAACGGTGCTAAGGAGCGCAAGAACGTGGTTATAGGTGGCCACTTCAGACTAAAAGTGGCTAAAGACCTTGGCTATACCGAGGTGCCAGTTGTCTATATCGACATCCCCGATGTTGAGCGCGAAAAAGAGCTGTGCCTGCGTCTGAACCGTAACCAAGGAGAATGGGACTGGGAGTTGTTGTCGCAGTTCGACGAAACCCTTTTGGCAGATATTGGGTTCAGTAGTGAAGAAATGGACACCATCTTCGATCTTGATGATGTGGTACCAGAGAATTTTGACCTAGATAAAGAGCTTCAGAAGCTCGATATCAAGTCGGTAAAGGCCAAAAAGGGCGATGTCTATAAATTGGGTGATTCACGGCTGATGGTTGGCGACAGTACCATACCCGAAGACTTCGATAAACTCATGAACGGTGAGCTTGCGGATATGTGCCTGACTGACGAACCCTATATTTTGGATTACATACACGCTAAGCGTGGCGGTAAGCCAACAACAGGTTTTGGTGCGAAGCGTAACCGCAGATATCTAGAAACCGATGTGTTGCCTGATAACTTTATCGAACTATGGATGGCAAATGTAGCGAAGCATGCTAAGTCAGACTTCAGCATCATCTCCTATGAGAATTGGAAGAACATCCGTGCGATGTGGGCTGAGATGGAGAAATATTGGAAGGTAAAAAACATGATCGTTTGGCACTTACCCAATAGGCACCAGGGCTTCAGCGCCAAGTACAAGTTCTTTAGTAAGCACGATATTGCGATGGTTGGCGGCAGCGGCACAGTACCCTATAACCACGACGAAGAGCCCGATGGATTGCAAGAAGAATACGAAACAGCTTTATATGCTATCGCTGGTAAACCCCAATGGGAGGGTTACAAAGGCGGTTAGAAGTACCAACCTACTGACTTTATTGAATACCAAGCTAGTGACGAAAAAAGTTCTGGCCAAGGTGTAATCTTTGGCACCAAGCCAATAGAAATACTTGTGCCCTATATAAAGGTGCTTACCAAGCGCGGAGATCTAGTAGTTGAGCCGTTTTGCGGGTCAGGGTCCACGCTTATAGCAGCCACCAAACTAAAACGACGTTGCTACATCATGGAGAAATCCCCCGTTTATGCAGAAGTTGCGTTAAAACGGTGGGAAAAATTAACTGGCTTAAAGCGTGAGCTACTACCATGAGTAGAAAAATTGAAAAAGACAAAAGGGCGTTGCTTGTAAAGCTGCGGGCAACGCCAATCGTGGAGGTCGCCTGCAAACAAGCAGGCGTCCCACGAAGTACCTTCTACCGTTGGTGCAAAGATGACGAGGAATTTGCCGAAGCGTGTGACGACGCAATCGAGCAGAGTGCGGGCATGATTAACGACATGGCCGAAAGCCAACTCATAAATGCCATAAAAGAAAAGAACATGACGGCAATTATGTTTTGGCTCAAGCACCACCATCGCGTGTACCGGAACCGCCTAGAAATCGACGCCAAAGTGGAGGGCGTACAGCAAGAATTAACCCCCGAGCAATCGGAACTGGTCTCGCATGCACTTAAGCTTGCTGGACTCATTAAAGACGAAGGAGATACCACAGATGAAACCAGATGAACTACAAGAGAAGTTATTTAAAGATCGGGAGTTGCGTACTGCAATTACTTCGCAGAGCCATGAATGGTTCTTCTCGACTTACTTTGCTAACTATCTAACAAGCGAAGCGGCACTAATCCACAAAGCCCTGTTTACGGTAACTGAGGATGAAGAAAACCCGCTGTCGGTGGTGGTGGCATTTCGTGGCTCGGGCAAGTCAACCATCATGACCATGTCCTACCCTATTTGGGCAGTACTGGGCAAGCAACAGAAGAAGTTTGTGCTGATAGCCAGCCAAACACAGTACCAAGCACGAGTTCACCTTATGAACATCAAGCGTGAACTCGAGAGTAATGACCTACTAAAAAACGACATGGGACCGTTTGTGGAACAGCGGGAGGAATGGGGCTCAACTTCACTTTACATTCCAAAGTATAATGCCCGTATAACCGCTATATCTACCGAACAAAGCGTTCGTGGCATCCGTCACGGTCGCTATCGCCCGGATCTGATAATAGCCGACGATGTTGAAGATATGGCATCTGTGAAGACCCGTGAAGGCCGTAACAAGACCTTTGACTGGTATACCAGCGAAATAATTCCCGCTGGCGACACTAACACCAAACGTATTGCGGTCGGTAATCTACTACACGAAGATTCATTGCTAATGCGCCTGCGTGAGCGAATAGAAGCTAACGAAATTGATGGTATCTACTGTGAATGGCCGATTATGCGCAAGAACCGTAGCCAGTGGCCGGGTAAGTACCCCGACAAAAAGACTCTGGAGAAATTACGTCGGTCAATTGCCAACAATATTTCGTGGGAGCGGGAGTACATGCTTCGGATCATACCAGACGAAGACCAAGTGATTGATGCTCGCTGGGTGCAGTACTACGATGAGCTACCAGCCCGCACTAGTGAAAATGAGTATATTAACTCATTCATATCTGTTGACCTTGCCATTTCACAGACTGCGACAGCAGATAAAACTGCGGTTGTAATCATTCACCTATTCGGCTATAAGCCAGAAAACAGGTGCTACTATATTGATGTTAAGTTCGAGAACGATAAGCTGACGCATCTCGATACATTAGACCGCATAACAATGATGTATCAAAACCTAGCACTGGGTAGTAAGCAAACACCAATGGTGCTGGTTGAACAAGTGCAATACCAAGCAGCGGTTACAGAACAACTGCGGGATCGTGACTTAAAAGCCAAGGGCATACGAGTACATACCGACAAACGGGCGCGTCTACAACTGGCGAGCGCGCTGTTTGAGATGGGGAGAGTGTACTTTCCAAATGACCGTAAAGTAGCACCGATCGTGCAGCAATTGGTGGGCTTTGGCGTCGAGAAATACGATGACCTTGCAGATGCAATATCTATGGGCCTCAACTACATCCAAGTGAATGTCCGTTGGGAGATATCCTTTGCAATTGGCAACGTTCGCGAGGGTCGTACTATCGAGTACTACGCGATAAAGTACTTAGATGAACATAAAAAGCGTTAATCGCCTAGACTTCCATCGGTATCAGCGGTACTGTTGTGCTTGCCATGCTGGACAACGATACTCAATCACTAAAGTATTGCATGTACGCCCGTAAGTCTTCCGAGTCGGACGAGCGTCAGGCAATGAGTATCGATTCGCAGATAAAAGAGATGAAAGCCCTAGCGCAACGTGAGGGCTTACGAATTGTTGATACGAAATACGAAAGCAAGTCAGCCAAGCAATCAGGACAAAGAGATACATATAATGAGCTACTCGCTGGACTTAGTAAAAATGAATATAACGCGATCCTGACATGGGCTCCTGACAGACTTAGCCGAAATGCTGGTGACCTAGGCTCAATTGTTGACCTGATGGATCAGAAGAAGCTATTACAAATCCGAACGTTCTCACAGACTTTTGGAAATAACCCGAACGAGAAGTTCCTGCTGATGATTCTGTGCTCACAAGCCAAACTGGAGAATGACAACCGAGGGATCAACGTTAAACGTGGGATTCGCGCAAAGTGCGAAATGGGTTGGCGACCTGGCAACGCTCCAGTTGGATATATGAACCGTTCGTTCAATGGAGTTAAGGATATAATCCCCGATCCTGATCGTGCACCTACAATTACTGAGCTATTTGAGAAGGCTGCCCAAGGCTGGAGTGGAAGACAGATCAAAACTTGGCTCGATAAGAGCGGCTTTACCAATAAATCTGGCAAAAGTGTCGCGATCAGCCAAGTGTTCGTAATACTAAATAACAGTTTCTATCATGGTGAGTTTGAATATCCCGAAGGTAGTGGCAAGGTTTATCAAGGATCGCATAAGCCACTAGTTCCAAAAGCCCTATTTGAGCAAATACAACAAAGTAGATCACTACCAAATAAGGCAGCATGGGGTTCTAAGAACTTTGCCTTCAAGGAAATCTTAAAATGTGGAACTTGTGGAGCGAGCATCACAGCTGAGGAGAAGTTCAAACTAAGGATCGATGGTGGATTCAACAGACATGTTTACTATCACTGTACTAAGAAGGTAGATCCATCGTGCCCAGAACGATTCATCAACGAAACAGACCTGAACGCTCAACTAATAGGCTTCATAGCAGAAAATACCGAAACAATTGAAGTGAGTGATGAGTTAGCCAGAAAAGCACTCAACCATATAGAGATCGTTGAGGCAGCTCTGGAGATTCGTGGAATCAAATACGAACAACTCGATCCTATGACTGAGTATTCACGGTACGTGCTCAAGAAAGGCACTTATGCAGAGCAAGGCAAATTAGTTGAAGGCATACGGAGTCAATTCGTCATACGCAATCGCACTCTTGAATGTAAATAAAGTGCGTTAACTAGTCAGGTTTGAGGTCTCTTTTGAGCTCAGAAAAGGGTCTAGGAACGCGGTCACAAGAACGTGCGTACAGACATCATAGAGTATCGGGTCATGAGCAATTCCAGCAATAATTCCTCAGAGGTGTTAAATACAAACAAAAAGAGGTCAGGAAACTAGGTCTGACCTCTGTTAATATGCTCTGGCTGGGGATGAGGGATTCGAACCCCCGATATCGGGACCAGAACCCGGTGCCTTACCACTTGGCCAATCCCCATTGCTAAACTAAATTATAACGTACTTGGGGTTCGAAAGGGATTCGAGTCACCTTTGGCGACCCCACAACTTCGCTTTTGAAAACAAGTTTTCAAAGGAAGGTTGTCTTGCAAATTGCCACTGGCAATTTTCACCCCGATATCGGGACCAGAACCCGGTGCCTTGTCACGTTCCGCGACCCCCGAACTTCTGCTTCGCAAACAAGTTTGCGAGTGAAGATTCGTTTCCAAACTGCCACTGGCAGTTTTCACGCTTGGCCAATCCCCATTAAAATTAGTCTGCTTGAGCTATATTAGCAGATTTTTATTGTTATTAACAGATGCGGATACCAGTTATTGAGACTGACGCCATTTTGCAATTTCTGCATGGTGTCCGTTTTTTAATACTTCTGGAACCTTTAGACCCCTAAATTCATCTGGCCGCGTGTACTGCGGAAATTCTACATAGACGTCATCTGTTTGGAAAGACTCAATCTCAGCTGAAGTCTCACCGCCAAGTACACCGGGGATAAGCCGAACAATACTGTCAGTAATAATCATAGCTGGCAGTTCGCCGCCGGTTAAGACGAAATTACCTATACACACCTGCTCGTCAACCCAGTTGGTAATGCGCTCGTCGTAGCCTTCGTAACGTGGGCACACAATAATAATGCCTTTATTTGAAGCGGCATGTCGTTTGGCATCAGATTGTTTATATAGTTTGCCACGAGGAGTCGGCAATAGCACAACCGCCTCTGGGTCGAGTGATTTGGCGTGTTCGATAGCTGCCACAACTGGCTCTGGTTTTAGTAACATGCCATCACCACCACCGTACGGCGTGTCGTCTACTGTCCGGCGTGGACCAATGCCAAATTGACGCAGGTCTATCAGACTGTATTCAACTAGTCCCCTATCTTGAGCCTTCCACAACATGCTGGCGGCAAAATATGGCTCAAAAACGCCCGGAAACAAAGAAATTATTTGTATTTTCATACTATTACCTTATATTATACCACGCTTGTCAAGAAAAAGCCAATGCTGCGCTTTCCTTGGGCATTATTCTTGAGTGCAGTCTGAGATTAAAACCGAGCACAGTGCAAGACTAGATTTTAGCAAGCTTGAGGTGCTTTTGAGCTAGGGTGATTTTGACGACGTATAGTCTGAGATGTAAGTCGAGCACAAAATCCAAGTCGTATTTAAATACGGTGAGGATTTTTTCGAGCCTAAAGTTTAGTCTGAGCACAGTGCAAGACTAGATTTTAGCAAGCTTGAGGTGCTATTCAGGATGAAAGCCGAGCATCGAAGCGGAGATGTATTGCTGATACATTGAGCATCGAAGCACAGGCTTTCGCCTGAAGAGTGCCAAGATCGCTAAAATCTCATATGTCGAGGTCGTCTAAATCGTCCAATTCCTTGCGCGTCTTACTAACCATATCTGATTCCGCAGCTGGTTGTTCGACAATCTCATCAACAATAGCATCGTCATCAACACTGACTACAGCGTCATCGGCAGGCATTGCAGGCGCTGCAGCTGCGGCACCACTGTTCCAGCCACTGCCAGCGCTGTTGTCGCTGTCACTTTGTCTGCCTGCACCTTCTACACCGTTATCAATAATCTTGAGGTTGTACCGTGCATCGTTTTTGGTGCCAAGAGCGCGCAGTAATGTGCGTAAACTCTGGGCAGTTGCACCGCGCTTGCCAATGACACGGCCGAGATCTTCTGGGTCAACGGTAAGCTCTAATAAAACGCCCTTTTCGTCGATGCGGCGCTCGATAACAACTTGGTCTGGCTTGCTGACGAGTGATTTTACTATATATTCTACAAACTGTTGGTCAATACTACTCATGTGCGGTCTCCTCTAGAATTTAGCTTTACCATAATAGTATACTAGAAAAAAGCGCCCGATTCTATGTATTTAGGCGCTTAAAAAACTGTGTGAATAAGCCTTTAGGCTTTGGCTGTTTCTGGGGCTGCTTCTGCAGTAGCAACATCTTCGGTGACCGCAGGGGCGGCTTCTGGTGTTGCCTGTTCGCTAGCGACAACTTCGGTAGGAGCTTCGGCCTCTGTAGTTTCTTCTACGATTTCTTCTTGAGGTCGGGTACTGCGGCGCTTGTCTGCGTTTCGTACGGTAGCAAGCTTGCTGGTGTCAATTTTTACCCATGATGGCAAAGTAACACCTTGTTTTTGCAAGAGAACAGCAACGCGGTCAGATGGTTGTGCGCCGTTATTGAGATAAAATGCAGCCTTTTCCGTATCAACAGTTGCAACTTTGGTGTGCGGGTCGTAGCTACCAAGCGATGCCACAATAGCACCACTCTTGGGTGAGCGGCGTGATTCTTGGACAATAACGCGAAACTGGGCGTGACCCTTGCGGCCGGTGCGTTGCATACGTATAGCGAGCATAATGTAGTACTTGTTCTCTTACTTTCTTTTGGTCTTAATACCAAAAATTACATACTAAAATAATCTTTACTTATTTTACAGATTACCGCCCCTGTTGTCAACTATAAGATTATGGAGCCTTGTCGTCGGTGCTTATATCATCTTGGTCGGGTTTTTGAGTTGATTGATGATAATCATTAGGTATTGTGTCGGTTGCAACAATTTCTGTTGGGCTAGGATCGGTTGGCCAAAAATCAGGTGCTTCTTGAGTTGCATTAGTAACTGTGGCCGGGTTTGGACTAGCGACACTAGGGTTATCTGGAGCTGATGTAGGCGGTTGGGTAGCCACTGGCACTGCTGCTATTTTTACGGTACCGCTAAATGGATTGGCGCTGGGGATACGTGGGCCGTCTTCTGGGTGGTCTTGGTGTACGACTGTGGTTCTGATTTCGTGGCTCAAAACAACGTCTTCTACCTGCCCAGCGGGTTTAAGAATAATATCAACAAGTTGATCAAGTTGATCGTTGCTAAGGTTAGCCTTAACTGCGTAACCCTCGATGCCCAAATTTCGCAGCCCCGCAGGTGCTTCAGATTCGTTGAGGTTAGAAATAATCATAACTTTGATATGCTTACCCCAGTCAGAGCCACGCATTTCCTCAAGAATTTGGTCGCCAGCCTTTTTGGGAACCATCAGATCTAGTAGCACAAGGTCGGGTATTTCACGTTCAATAACAGAAAGAGCTTGCAAGCCATCGTACGCAGAAAACACACTATAGCCAAGCATTTCGAGGCGGGTTTTGTAGATATCGTTTAGAGCAACATTGTCTTCGACAATAACAATTTTTTGGGTTACGCCGAACTGTGTCATATATGCTTTATTTTAACTTCTTTTTACAAAGAAGCAAACCACGAAGTGGTTATGCCTAGGTGGATTTATTGAGCTTTTTTAGACCCTTTTCGGCTGCAGCCTGCTGAGCAGATTGTTTTGATGGGCCATTGCCCTTGCCGTAGAGTTTGTTGTCTATATACACACCAATCGTAAAAATTTTGTCATGGTCGGGGCCTTCTTCTTCTATGACTTTATACGACGGCGTAAAACCTAAGTTACTTTGGGCTAACTCTTGAAGGCGAGATTTTGGATCCATCCAAGAACCGGTTTCTAGAATTTTTGCAAAAGTACTTAAAATACTGTTGGTTATAACTTGCTTGGCGGCATCGTAGCCTTTGTCGATATATACTGCACCCACAACAGCTTCGAAGCTGTTGGCCATAATTTGTGCCCGTGCCCGTGCTGTACCGCGCTTTTCGCCGCGACTGAGGCGCAAAAACGGCTCAAAGCCGAGAGCGGTTGCAGCCGCACTGATGCTTTCTGTGCGTACCAATGCACTACGCCAGTTGGTCAAAATGCCCTCTGGCTCGGTGTAATTACTATACAAATATTCGGTTACGACTAGCTCAAGCACGGCATCACCCAAAAACTCCAGCCGTTCATTATGTTCCTTAACGGTCGAGCGATGTTCGTTCACGTACGAACGATGAGTAAGGGCGGTAATCAACATATTGATATCGGTAAACTCTATACCTAGCTTATCGCTAGCTAGTGCTTGATAGCTTTTTGTATCCTGCATTTTAGAAATTACCTTTTCTAATTTTGTTCATAGCGACCAACATGAGCTTGCCAATATCTTCGTACTCAATTTTATCAAGAGCATCGCGTGAATCAAGCCACTCGCAGCCATTCATCCATTCTTCGCCCTGTAATTTGTCGCTATCGCCTTTGGCTTGCACCAGGAAAATTTCTGTTGTCATAAGTACCAGGCTGTCTTGGCGGCGATAACGGAAGTTAATCTTGCCAAGCAACTGCATCACATTCATTTCTTGCAGTCCTGTTTCTTCACGAATTTCGCGCTCTGCTGTTTGACGTGATTCTTCGCCTTCTTCGATGTGACCCTTGGGGATCGTCCAGCGGTTTTTGGCGTCCTGAATTAACAAAAACTGAATATCTTTGCCGTCTTTGGTGCGCCGAAACACAATACCGCCTGCGGTCGGTTCGCGTACAACCGAGCTAATAGCTGGTCGGCGCTTGTTGATAAAGGTTTTAAAACCTTTCATGGAGGGTTTTGGTCGTTTCATCATATCTTTTATGTAGTTACGTCTTCTTTGTTCGGAGTTTTCGGCTGGCTCTGATGTGTCTGATTTAGCCATTTTTAGCGTCGCTTTTTGGTTTAGCCTCTGCTGTTTCACCTGTTTGTTCACGTAGTAATGAACCAAGCACACCGTTTATGAACTTGGAGCTATTATCACCACCAAAAGCTTTGGCAAGTTCAACCGCTTCGTTAATAACAACTTTGGGCGGGACATCTTTGGCGTGAATCAGTTCGTAAGCTCCAATCCGCAAAGTGACGCGGTCCATGCGGGCTATCTGATCAATTGGCCATTCTGGCGCCAATGGCTGCAATGTTTTATCCAGCTCTTGCTGGTGTTTGGTGACTCCCGCAACCAGCTTCTCGATAAATTCTATGTCGTCAATGGTTTCACTATAGCGGGCGACGTTGCGTGCAAGCACTTCTGACATATCAAAAGAAGCGTCGTTCGCCTCAACTCGAAAATCCTGCTCGTAGAGAGATTGTAGTGCAACAATTCGTCCTAGGTGCCGGTTCGATGCCATATAATTGTTAACTTTCCGCGCTATTACTTGTTTGTATTAAGTATAGCTTACTTTGCGACAATGTCAGCGTTTTTTGCTTTACCAGACTCGCGAACAGTTGTGTAAGCCTTGACTGGAGACTTTGAGTTGACGCTTCGAGCTAGGTCTACAACCAAGTGACTGCGACGGAGGCCAGTTTTGCGGTGGGATGTTCGTTTTTTGGGTTTACCCATAGAAGACTTATCCACTCCTTCTTAATTTAGTTTAAATTCATCTGATAGTATAAGGCTTTTTGGCTTAAAACACAAGCCACTATATCCTAAACATGATGTGTAATGCAGTCTTTGTGCAGATGCTTTGGTTGGTTTCAGCTAATTCTAATACAAAAGCCATACCATGGTAGTGGTACCCCAGGGTCCTGATAAGCACTCTGATGCGGCGGCACCATACAACAATTGCTTTTGTAGTACAGTACAAACTCACTATGAACTGAGAGATGCACTATATATCTGCGCATGTGGCGTACGGTGTACAGTCAGTGATGTTTTTCTTATTGCAAAAAGTAGGTCATAAACTAAACGAAGGATATTCATGACAAAACGCTTCACAAAATCATTACTTGTTATTGGAACAGTTGCAACCGTCGGGCTTGGTAGTCTTGGCGCTGCCAGTATCGTTAATGCTCAATCAACAACAAAATCTACCACAGATTCAGCGCGTTCTTCTATTATAGAAAAGCTCGCGGCGAAATTTGGCGTTGATAAATCAGAAGTACAGGCTGTATTTGACGAAGAGCACGCCGCCCGTGCTGCTGAACGCCTTACTAAATTAACCGATAAACTAGCAAGTTACGTTAGTGATGGTTCAATTACACAGGAACAGTCTGACAAAATACTTGCTAAGTATAAAGAAATACAAACGACACGAGATGCCGCCAAAGACAGTCTTGACTCACTAACAAAAGACGAGCGTAAAGCCAATATGGACGAACAGCGCACTGCCTTTGATGAATGGGTTAAAAGCAGTGGCATACCGGAGCAATATGCAAAGTTAGCGCTTGGATTTGGCCGAGGACACGGACCTGGTGGTCATCATGGCCGGCATGGTGATAAGCCACACGATTCCCATGAAGATAATGCAGAATTACCAGACGCTTCAACAAACTAAGTAATAGTGCTAGATTATCCACCGCACCCAAAAAAGTGCGGTGGATTTTTTAATGCTACAGTACTTAATGTTGTGTTTTAAACAACAAAACTTATTAACTTACCTTCGACATATATTGTCTTTTTAGGTTCAGTCGTTACATACTGCGCCACTCGCTCGTCGTTACGCGCAGCGGCAATGATCTCTTCTCTCGAAGTATTACTATCAAACTGCAACTGCGCACGCAATTTACCGTTAACTTGCACAACAATCGTTATCGTATCTGATACAAGGTACTGATTATCCCACGCTGGCCAATGATCGCGGTTAACGCTGTCATTATGGCCGAGGTCCTGCCACAGCTGCTCGGCCGTATGCGGTGCAAACGGAGCAATTAGCATAACTAAACTCTCGAGCGCAAACCGCCAATGAGTGTTCTGTAAAACTGCACTTTTGCCCTTTATCACATACAGGTCATTCGTGACTTTCATCATGGTTGCAATAGCGGTATTGTATTTTTGTTCTTCGATATCGGCTGTAACCTTTTTAATTGCAGGGTGAATGGCGCGCAGAATAGATTCATCACCAGATTCTGAAGCAGGTGCTTCAACAAATTCTTGTACGAGATTCCACACACGATTAAGGAAACGAAACGTGCCTGGAACGCCCTGTTTGTCCCAGCGTATCCACAAATCCAATGGTGCGGCAAACATCAAATATGTACGGAGTGCATCGGCGCCGTAGCCTTGATTAATTATCTCAAGAGGGTCAATGCCGTTACCCTTGCTTTTACTAAACATTTCACCGTCAGCAGCCGTAATTTTGCCGTTAAAAAGGAATTTTTTGAACGGTTCGGGGTTATCTACTAAACCTAACTTATGAAAAAATCGGGTCACAAAACGGGCATACATCATATGCGCCGTAGCGTGGTCTCCACCGTTATAAAAATCAATCGGCATCCACTTATTGGCAACCTCGGTACTAAACGGAGCTTCTGTGTTATGTGGGTCGAGATAACGGAGCATGTACCAACTACTGCAAATATAAGTATCAAGTGTGTCAGTCTCGCGCTCGGCATCGCCTCCACACTGGGGGCATTGTACTTTTAGCCAATCCGTGGCTCGTGCCAAAGCACTACGGCCGTCACCTTTTGGCTGGAAATCTTCTAGTTCGGGCAATACAACTGGAAGCTGATCATCAGGTACGAGCACTTGACCACATTTTTCACAATTTATAATCGGAATTGGTGCACCCCAATAACGCTGCCTGCCCACACTCCAATCGCGCAGTTTGTAATTGGTAACTTCCGTAGCGATACCCTTGGCTGCAAGATCAGCAACAATTTTTTCACGGGCTTCTGAGCTTGGCATGCCATCGTACGATCCTGAGTTCATGAGCACACCTTCATCAGTAAATACCGTTGACGATTCTGTTGATAAAGACGTTGCAGTTGATGGCTCGACTACTCCAATAATTGGCAAATTATATGTATGGGCAAATTCTTGGTCTCGCTCATCATGTGCTGGCACGGCCATAATGGCGCCAGTTCCGTAGCCACTGAGCACATAATCGGCAATCCAGATTGGCATTTTATCGTTGTTAATAGGATTTACGGCATATGCTCCAGTAAAAACTCCTGTTTTGTCTTTGGAGGCTTGGCGCTCTACTTCGGTCTTTTTGGCTGCCACTTTTTGGTACACCTTGACCGAATCTAACTGATCAGCGGATGTAATTTCTAGTACAAGTTCATTCTCAGGTGCTAACACGAGAAATGTTGCACCACATAGCGTATCTGGGCGCGTCGTGAATACGGTAATTTTGTGATCTGTTCCATCTACGGCAAAATCAATTTCTGCACCTTTACTCTTGCCAATCCAATTTTTTTGAGCCATTTTAACAGATTCTGTCCAATCTAGATCTTCTGTTGCCTCAAGTAATTCATCGGCGTATTCGGTGATTTTAAAGAACCACTGCTTGATTTCCCTTTTTTCTACCAGCGGATCATCTGGCCCATCGTGGCGCCAACATTTACCATCAATTACTTGCTCGTTAGCAAGCACTGTATTGTCTTTTTCGCACCACCACTGCATGCGGTTGTCCTGGTATGCTAGGCCGTTCTTGTGCATCTGCGTAAAGATCCACTGCGTCCATTTGTAATAACCTGGTTCGTGCGTAGCGATTTCTTTAGACCAATCATTACTCCAGCCCATGGCCTTATACTGCGCGTGGTAATCGGGAATGATTTTGGCCATACTTGCCTGCGGCGACACACCGGCTTTGATGGCGTAATTTTCTGCCGGCAAACCAAAAGCATCCCAGCCCACCGGGTGATAGCTCTCGTACCCTTGTTGGCGCTTGAACCGTGCCATGACATCACTAATGGTGTAGTTCATGGCGTGTCCAATGTGGATCCCTGCGCCACTTGGGTAATTAAACATACTCATGGCGATATATTTTGGCTTATTACTAGCATGATCGGCTTTGTAGGTTTGGTTTTTATCCCAATGCTCTTGCCACTTTGATTCGATGTCTGATGGGTTGTAGCGCTTCATGTCTCACTAGAGTATACAAGGAGTTCTGTATCTGTTGCAAACACAACGCTATTTAAGATCTTTTAAAACTTTTGGCTTTTTGCTTTTGCCAATAACGTGACTGCCTGACAAGCTTGACTGCATCCTCTGGGTCGGCCAATAGCAGCCTAACAGCTTCTTCGGCAAAAACACCATTTTGCGAACCTTTTGCAAAAATAACGGCGCCAGGTTCTATCTTGCCCTGCACATATTCACCAGCCTCATACGGGTTGTCAAAACTTTTGACAGTGCAGCCACGTGAAGTTGCTGCCGGGGCCAAGTATTGACTGGCGTCAGGGCCAATCGTTACTACTAATTGTAACTTTGTCGGGTCGCACATATCGCCTATTTCTTTATGAGCGTTCGGAGACATAGCTCCGAGTTCGTTCATATTGCCTAGAATAGCAATTTTTTGTGGAGCGTCGATTTTATAGAGAGTCTGCAAACCTGCTTTTACTGCTTCCGGGCTGGCGTTGTACGTGTCGTCAATTATAACGCTACTATTGATGCCACGGAGACGACGCAGACGCCCACTTACTGGTTTAATTGTTGCAATACCATCTAATATGTCTGTGGGTTTCAGCCCCAGTTCCGCTGACACCGAAACAGCAGCCAGCAAAGAATATAGCTGAGTTTCGGACACGACTTCGTGCGAAAAGTGTGCAAACATGTCCCCGTTGCGTTTTACGTCACCTTCATAACCACCAGCGCTATGAAATATATTCGCCGCATAAAAAGTGGCGCTCGTAGATTGTAAACTATACGATTCTTTGTTGGATGGCAAAAGCGACACAAACTCTTCGGCAACCAAGTCTGCGTTATAAATAATTTTATCTGAGTAGGCTGAAACGGCTATTTCTTCCTTGGCAACAGCTTGCATATCAGCAAAATACTCCATATGCTCAGGAACAATTGCTGTAATGACGGCAATATCTAGGTGGAGATATTTCTGAAATGCTGCTATCTGGCCGGGTCCGTCCGTACCAAGCTCGACCACAACAACGTCATATGGATACGCACCCTTAATCTGCTTGGAGTTTTGTATAAACACACCTAACCAGGCAAAGGGGTTTAGGAGACTCGGTAGCGGTGAACCGAAAAAAATCAAGGGCACACTGACAATATCATTATAGTTACCTTCTTGGTAACGAACGCGGAGAGATTTACCCAAAGTCTGGGCGATGGCCAGTTTGGTACTGGTTTTACCTATACCACCGACCACACCAACAACTTTAAAGCTGTGTTTTTTACGCAAACTTCTGACCTGAAATCCAAGAATAGCGACAATGAGTTTTTTAAATTGTTGTTTCATTAACTTAGTATACCTTAGGGTTTTTGTATCTGCGATCTTGATATTTGTTGCAGAATTTTAGCTAGTGAGTCGAAATTTTTTATGTAATTTGTAATATTTGTTTGATTAACATTTTCTAGGCCGATATTCCATCCGAGTGTATTGGTATTAATAGCCGGAATGGGCGTAGGTGAAGTCGTATCATCTTCGTACCCCTCGCCATAGAGGAGTTCAAGTATTGGTCTTGCGTCAGTTGGCTCTGTCAATTGCAGCTCATTTGTATTGGTGCGTAAATTAGAACTAATAGTAAAGGCACCTGTACCATCTGCTTGAGTATAGGCAGCTTTTAGATTAGCTGTTTTTTGTTTTTGATCTAGATCTAATTTGATATTAAAATCATCATTACCAGATTCAGTAGATTGTTGAGTATTAAAAAATAGCGGTATAACATCGCCGCCCTGATATAGCTGACCAAACTCTGAGTAGGTGTTTTGGTCGTTTTTATTGTAGTAGCGAATGTTTTGAATTAACTTTGTTTTTTTGTCTATCCACACATCAAACTCTTCATCAGATGGCAACGTATCATCAAGTGTACCCACATAATTATCTAGCTCGTTATCCTTGACTAATGTCGAACCAATTTTTGTATTCTGCACGTTTGAAATAACAGATTTTTCAAAACTATTTAGAGCACTGTTGTTTACTTTTACTTTGTATTTATATGCACTGTGCCCAAAACTATCTTCTTTTGTGACAAATTCATTTACGTTTAATACTGCTTTGTCTTTGTCTGTTGAGAAGAGGTATTCTTTAACGGATTCACCTACCTTATTGTAGAGTTCCGTATAATCTTCTTTTGTATATTCATTCGGTGCATCCTCTTTAATAAGATCCTCGTCATAGCTACTCGTGTCTAAAATGTACCATTTACCAACAATTTTACTGAAATCATCCTGAAGTAATGCGTCTGTGATATCATTTGTCCCACTAAGCTCGGCGATTTTAAAATAAAGGTTGGGCACTTTTTTAGATTCTGGAGTCACTAGCATTAATTCAATTTTTGTTTTTAGTGTCTCTTGAGTCAGGTTCAGCTGCATGACTAGGTCCGTATTGTAGCTCTTAACGCTAAAATCACCATTGAATATTGAATCGCCATCGTACGAAAATTCCCCTGTTGTCTCTGTTCCTTTTGTCGTGCTTAGGTCTAAGTCTATTTTTGTTAAACTGTCGTAAGCTGTTCCCATGTTTTTCATTGCAGACTTCCACACATTTTCAGGTTTATTAGGTACAACGTAACCAAAATAACCAGCAGCCGTGCTACTAATCAGAAAAACACCAACCACAATTAACGCAACAAAAAGGCCTTTTCTACGACGTTTTGGTTTTGGTTCAAATTGTTCTGCCTGGACAGGTAAACCTGTGGCGTTTGATATGTGCGGTGTTACTTCTTGTGTGGGTTGATTTGGAGATTCGGTGGTGGCGGGTTGTTGAGGTGTTGGCGTTGGTATTATGTGTGGTGTAACTATCTGAGAAATTGTGGCATCTTCTTGTGGGGTTGGGGGCTGCGTAGGGGAAATAATTGTTTGCATAGGCGTCACACTAGTACTACCAAGTTGCGGCGATGACTGTGGCTCTGTTGTTTTTTGCGACAAATCATCAACTGCCGGAAGATTAGGTGTATTTTTGGGCTGATTATCCACTTTGTTCCTTGTATTTTGTTAAGCTCAGATATAACTATAAGCATTTTTTGATAAAGATACAACAGCATGGGTTTATTTTCACTATTACATCTGTTAAAATGAAATACTGTACTTAAGGGGCATTAGCGCAGCTGGCTAGCGCGCCTCGATGGCATCGAGGAGGTCACCGGTTCGAACCCGGTATGCTCCACCAAATAAAAAACCTTATCGAAAGATAAGGTTTTTTATTATTCACGAGGTGGTTTTTTTAGCCGCGCATCGGGGCTAAGAATTTTTTGGCTGGCGTAGTTAAGCTCGTCGGCTGCTATGTTTAAAACTGTATGGTCAATAATCTTGGCTTCAAATAATGCCTCTGGTCCAAAGCGCACACTTATACGTTTGTACGTTTCATTCCCCTGACGTCGCCAATTTGCTTGACCACGCTCTAGCATTTCTGCAACACCTTCTACAATCGGCAGATAAAAATCGATATGATCAAGCCCAACAGCATCACGCGAGCCTTCGCGGCGTTCGATAACCTTTATAATACTTATATTACGCGACAATGGTTCTTCTAAAATAACGGTCGCAAACTTGCGCTTACCTACAGTAACACTGTGTATTTGCGACGCATAATTATCGAGCACACTCATGACCCGACGATACTCGGCACGATTAGCCACCTTCTAACCCACTGCAATTGGGCGCATTTTTTCGGCAATGCTATACAACCCCATGCGGGCAACGTATTCTTCCCAGCGGGAAAAATACTTATCCATGCTTTGGCTCAAAGCCTCTTTAGCAACAGGGTTAATTAGGTCAATCATCAATGCCTCGCTTCTTACAAATCATTGTACAGTACACCGTAGCCCCTTGACTAGATAGAGACAGGGTTTTATGCCAATAATTTTAAAAGCTCAGCCTCGGTTATAACTTCAACGCCGATTTTGTTCGCTGCATCTATTTTTGATTTTCCGGCATTTTCTCCAACCACTAGATAGCTTGTACCTTTAGCGACGCTGGTCTGAAAAGTACCACCAAAGGAACGTATTTTTTCTGCAGCATCATCTCGGCTCATAGACTGCATGGTTCCTGTTATGACAAAACTTTTGTTCTTTAACTTCCCGTTTGTATCTGTCACATTTTGTGGCCATACACCCAAACGGCGAAACTTTGCCAGCAAGGCCTGGTTATCCTCATCAACAAACCAGCCCAAAATTGAATCTGCCACTACAATACCAATACCTTCAATAGAGTTAAGTTGTTCGTAGGTCGCATGTCCGAGATTATCGAGATTTTTGAAACCGACCGAAAGATCAATTGCGGTCTGCACGCCTACGTGCCGTATGCCGAGCGCATACACAAAACGTGGGAGTGGCGGTGTTTTTTTAGCCTGAATTGCACTGATTAGTTTTGTGGCAGAAATATCTGCAAAACGCTCCAAGCCAAGTAGCTGCTCTTTTGTAATCTGGTAGATATCAGCAATGTCATCAACAAGCTTTGCATCGACAAGTGCCTGCACGTTTTTTTCGCCCAGACCATCGATATCAAGCGCACTTTTACTCGCAAAATGTTCCAGTGCGTGTTTCAAAAAAAGTGGCCCAGTGGCACCTTTGACGCGGTACACAACTTCGCCGTCAGGGCGCTCAAATTCGAGCTCTGGATACTGATGATGAAGCTCTTTTTCCATCAAGAATGTCTTGGCCTCTTTTGGCCTAAGCTCTACAACAACACTTTCAACCTGCGGGATGATATCGCCAGCCTTATAAATAACAACCGTATCGCCAATACGAATATCTTTGCGTTTAATTTCGTCGGCATTATGCAAACTCGCATGTTGTACAGTCGTACCAGCTACAACAACTGGGTCAAAAACCGCCACCGGGGTCGCAGCGCCGGTACGACCAATACTTATAACTATGTCCTTGATAATTGTGGTCGCTTGTTCGGCTGCGAATTTATACGCAATAGCCGCGCGTGGCTGTTTGCCGACAATACCAAGCTGTTGATACTGAATCTTATCATTCACTTTTATGACCAGACCATCTGTATAAAACGGCAAATCGTGCCTGGCAGTATCCCATTTTTCTATAAACGCCGTAACATCGTCTAGGTTCGTAAACATTTTAGCCTGGGCATTGGTGGCTATACCCAGATCGTGTGCGAGTGAATAGGTTTGTTGCCATGATATAATTTCGTTAGGGTCATCACGCAGTACATCGTAAGCACGGAATTTAAGCGCTCTCTCGGCAACGAGCTTTGGATCTAATTGTCTAATCGTACCGGCTGCTAAATTACGCGGGTTTGCATACAAAGGCAAGCCTCCCGCTTCGCGCTCTTTGTTTAATAGTTCAAAATCTTGTTTGTACATGATGATTTCGCCGCGAATTTCTGTGCGACCACGTAGTAAGTTCTTCGTTTTTGCAGTCTCGCGCAGTCGTAATGGAACATTTACAATGGTTTTAACATTAGCCGTCACATCTTCGCCAATATAACTATCGCCGCGCGTTATTGCCTGTACAAATAACCCGTCTTGGTACACCAAGGCACAGGCCAAACCATCCATTTTGACATCAACAAAATACTCGTGTGTTTGGTTGGGAAGTAACTTATCGATTCGCTTCACCCACGCATACACATCACTACGACTAAACACATCATTTAAGCTAAGCATGCGAGTCGAATGTTCCACTTTTTGGAATCCATCTAGTAGCGCGTTGCCGACCCGCTGGGTTGGGCTATCTGGTGTAATGAGCTCAGGGTGCAACGATTCTAGTTGTTTCAACTCCTGCATTAATCCGTCATAAACCGCATCTGTCACGGATGGGTTATCTTGGACGTAGTATTCATAACTATACCGGTTTAGGAGCTCACGAATGTGCGCGGCGCGCTCGTTCGGGTTTGTTGTCATAGCAGTTCCCGATACAAAAAGTATAAATAGGTATGGCCAAGTACGATCAGCACAAAACTAAGTGCTGCAAAGAGTATCTCTGCAACCAGCGGCAACAAAATCACGAGCGGCAAGAAGATAACCAAAAAACAAACTGTCACAAAAATAGGCAAAAAGACAACTCGTAACAGCACACTAGAGCGGCGGTATTTAACGAGTTTTCTTGCCGATCGCAATGCTGCAAGGGGTGTCATGTTTGGTAGCGTAATAATGTAACTTGCAAACAACGATGAGCTAAGAAAATACACCGACGCAAAAAGCCCCGCAAGTAAAACAATCAACCATACTATATTTTCAAACGCTCCAACCGCTACACCACCTGAAACCACTAAACTATAGAGTGATAAACCCAGAAGTGCTGGAATGCACTGAATAATAATGACGATACCAACTATGCAGTAGGTAATAAACGGCGCCATACTTTTGTAATAAGCATCTTTGACGCTAATCTTTGACGTACTTTCGAACGTTTGGCGCAGCGCCCAGATAATAACGAGCGACACAATTATAAACAAAAATAGCTGATACACACTGGCGGCTTCACCCGAAGTTTCGGCGCTAGTACCAAACAAACTACCGACAAGTGCCAGTGCTTTTTCTGGCGTGCCAACACCATCACCTAAGGCTTCGTCAATCAGCGAACTTGTTTCGCTTAGTTTGAACTGAGTTGCAAAACCTTTGACTAAAATTGTGTAGAAAAGTGCGAATACAAGCAAAATACCAACAAAAAGCTTCTTGTGCTGCCATACATGTATACAGCTTTTCTTTAACAGACTAAAACTACTCGATATTTTTTTGGTGGAACGTGTAAACTTTTTTTTGTCTTTGCGCTTTAATTTACGGACGCGAGGTTTTGCAGCTGCAACGGTATTTTTGCTAGTCTTACGTGTTGCCATAATCTTAGGCTTTCGTTGCGTTTTCTCGCAAACGCTTGACGCGCTCAGCAACGGGTGGGTGTGTACTAAACATACCCGCAAGCGTTTTGGCTTTTAGGGGGCTCGCAAAAAACATATGAGCCGTCGACGAACTTTGGTGGCTTTTAATGATAGACCCATGATTGCCGATTTTTTCAAGCGCACTGGCAAGTCCTTCTGGGTATCGGGTCGCGAGTGCACCAGAGGCATCTGCCAAATATTCACGCTGTCGTGAAATAGCCAGCTGAATAAGCGTCGCTGCAAGCGGTGCCAAGATCGCACCAATAAGGCCAAGAATTATTCCTAAACTTCCATTGTTATCATCATTATTACGGAAAAAGCTTGCCCGCAGCAGTATATCTGCCAAAATACCAATAACAGCCACCATCGCAAAGGCAACCATGTTTACGCGGATATCGTAGTTTTTTATGTGGCTTAGCTCGTGCGCCATAACACCCTCTAGCTCGGTATCATTCAATAAATCAAGTAGCCCGGTTGTCGCACACACAGATGAATGTTTGGGGTCCCTGCCTGTTGCAAAAGCGTTCGGTGCTGGCTCGTTCATTATATATACATCTGGCATCGGCAAACCGTTAGTAATTGCCAGATTTTCGACAATCCTATGCAGACGCGGGTTATCCTTCTTTTCTATTTTGTGGGCCTGGTTAATCGCCAGCGCCATTTTGGCAGAACTATAATAGCTAATAACGGTATAAATGAGCGCGCCAATCAGCACACCCACCGTAACCGAATAACCACCTCCGTAAATTTGGCTAAAAATCCACCCCAAAAACACAATCAAAGCAACAAACAAGGTCATTATTAGAACTGTCTTGCGCTTATTAGCAGCTATCGCACTATACATTTAATGTGTCTCCATCAATGTTACGCTGAAACTTTTGTTACATAGCGCAGTCTGGCCATAAAGTGAGCATCGAATCGTAGGCGTAATTTCTATACGTTGAGCACTAGAGCACAGTTTTTTGGCTGAAATGTGCATATTGCAAGGATCTCAGTTACTAGAATTTTACTTCGACAGGATTATTTACAGCTTCGCGCTCGCTATCTTCAACATCAAAGAACTCTTTGTCTTCGTTAAACCCTAGCATGCCTGCAAAAATATTTGTTGGGAATACTTTGCGCTTGGTGTTAAAGTCGCGTACCACTCCGTTGTAAAAACGGCGTGACGCTTGAATTTTGTCTTCTGTATCAACTAACTCGTTCTGTAATTCTTTAAAATTATCGTTGGCCTTAAGATCTGGATAGGCTTCTGCAACGGCAAAAATACTCTTTAGCGCACCTTCTAGCATGTTTTCTGCCTTGGCACCTGCAGCTGGTGTGCTTGCATTCATCATAGCCGTGCGGGCTTTGGTTACTTCTTCAAACACGCTTTTTTCGTGTTTTGCATATCCTTTGACGGTTTCTATAAGATTAGGAATCAGATCAATACGACGCTTGAGCTGTACGGTTATATCGCTCCAGGCTTCTTGGGCACGAACATTAAGTGTTACGAGGGAGTTGTACAGGCTAATAAGCACTATACCAACCACTAGCACTAGACCACTAATTATAAATAACCACATCATTTGCTGTTTTATCCTTATTTAGTTGTGCTTATAGTATAGCACTATTCTTATGTGCAATACTGACAATTCTATTTGGTGCGAGAGGTGGGACTCGAACCCACAAGCCTTTTGGGGCAAGAGATTTTAAGTCTCTCGTGTATACCATTCCACCACTCTCGCAATTTGTCAATAGTACATACTGGAGGCACCTACGGGTAACGCTCCCGTCTACGCGGTTTTGCAGACCGCTGCCTAACTTCTCGGCCAAGGCGCCTCGTCGTCGGAATGTAATACTGCGGTTTCTATGCTATCGACAAAACAAGTTTGCTCGATACCGTCAGAAACCTCAGTAAGCTTCCTCCTCTCAAAATCTCAAATCCTTTTTAGAGATTTTGGTTAAGACTAAGCTTCTTTACAATAAACTACGAATTTATACGTTGTTTATCTGAAAACAAGACAAGATATATTGTAGCACCTCTGTTGTGTAGGGTCTAGAGTGTTGACTTTTTTTACTTTTTGTGCTATAATTAAATAGATGGGATCCACTCATCATTTTGTACCTTTACAGGGAGAACTATCGTGCGTTTTGTTCGTTTTTTCACCATCCTGGCCATCGCAATGATCGCAAGTGTTGCGAGCGCAAGTCCGGTAAGCGCCGAAGACATCTGCTACAACACAGACAAGTACGACCAAGCGACCATCGTGTCCGCCCAGTCGGCACTCGGTGTCTACCCGGATGGCGTTTTTGGCCCGAAGAGCTGTGCAGCATTGATTGCCTTCCAGCAATCACACCAGCCACCGCTGCGTGACGCTGCTGGTAACTATGGCCGCCTCGGTCCCAAAACCTTGAAAGCACTTGGCGTTAGCCAGGCCGCCAAAAAGGATAGTGGGCAGGGTCGCCGTATCGTCATCGACCAAACCACCAACACGGTGCAGTTGATTGATGCATCAAACCAACTCGTTGCTTCTGGCGGAATGGTTGACAACCCCAAAAAGCTCTCGAAAGGTACCTACTACGTTGGTTACCGACAGCAAACCGGGATTGATGACCACAGTGGTAAGCTTTGGCTTCCCAACTTCGTACAGTTTTATGGCAACATCGGTTTCCACAAAATTCCCGTACGAAAGTCGGACAACCAGCCCATTCACGACGAATCGTACCTTGGTACGAACAACAAGAAGTCGGCGGGATGTATCCGGCTTGGGTCTGAATTTTCAGACGCACTGTGGCAGTTCGCCCGCAACGGTACCCAAGTGGTCGTTGTCTAATGACGCCCACTCACTTTGATCCGGACCCATAGGGGTTTTGCTGTGCTCGCGCACGCACCCCTATGGTTTCCGGATCTTTTCTTAACCTTTTTTACGAACGCGTAACACCACTAAAGAACCAACAGCTATGACGCCCGCCACCACACCGACGGCTGCAACACCTTTTTTTAATGCCTCTCGGCTTTCATAATATTCAACTGCGGTTGATGCAGCACTGCGCAAATATGTAGGGATTTTTAGGTAGCGTCTTGTCTGTTCGCCATTTATATCTATGCTATCTTCAACACCAATAACATAATCTTTATCTTGTTGGTCTTCGTCTGCTAACGTAGCCGAGATACCCGTACCGCCAAGATCAAAAGACACTTCAAGATGTCGCTTAGGATTTAGTTCGACACAACCAACTACATTTTCTTCAGTGTTACTCATATATATTGGGACTATAGCACGTCTACTCGTACGAATAAACAATAGTACCTGGCTGTTTACAAACAGTAGTCGCTGGTCTTGCCAGCTGAGCCGTCGCCTCCGGGCAAGGCTTTTAGCTTTGTGCCAACTGATGATTCAAGATAGCCATTAAAACAAACATCGACCGGTAATTAAAATACAAAAAAACGCCCGAATGGACGTTTTTTTGACTATTGTAAACAGCTTAGTAAGCTTTAGTTGCGCCGTCTTGTACTGCTTTTTCGGCAGTGTCTTTAGACATCATCGCACAAACGGTGATCCCGGTTTCAGGACACTTTCCTTTTGCCATGTAGCCACCTTTTGCAGTCATAGAAATTACTGGGTCAATGATTTCTACTTTTTTCTTTGCTTTAACGCTATATCCCATAACCATATTCTTGTCTCCTTTTGACTTTTATTACTTAGCTTGTTGTATTATACCGCTTGAGCGTAATTTACCTAATTAAAATAAATAATTACAGCATACTGTCCGGAGCTGTTTATGTGGTGCAAGATAGTTGACGTATTTCAAACATCGGCTATCAGTGCGCACAATGACCATAAACTAAAACACCTAGCGAAAGTATTTGATTTATCTAGCGATCTTTTGACATAATTGGCGCTCTTGACATCGGAGTGCCAATTTACTATACTGAAAGTACAGAGCCATATGTGCTCTCCGCCACGTTAAACTATAACGAAAGGAGATGATATAATGAGCAATCTTATAAGATGGGATCCGTTTGCAGAACTTAGCACTTTGCAAAAACAGTTTTTTGGCGATGACTTGATGTCGTCATTTAAGGGAGTAAACATTCCGACCACTGATGTGTACACAAAAGACAACAGTATGGTAGTTGAAGCACACCTGCCAAACTTTGATCAGAAAGACGTAAACATACAAGTGGATGGCAATGCACTTGTCGTCAGTGCAGAACGCCATGAAAAGGAAGAAGACAAGAGCAAGAAGTATGTAGTTCGAGAAAGCTCAAGTAGTTTCTATCGTCGAGTAGCTCTACCTGAGCGAGCCGATACAGACAAAATTGAAGCACACTTAGATGATGGCGTTCTAAAGATAAGTGTTCCGTTAACACCACTCCCAGAACCAAAGAAGATAGCAGTCAGTACAAAGAAGAAGTAATAAGAATGTGACGTGGCATACAAAAGAGGCTCGGAAGAGCCCCTTTTGTTAGAAACTATACTGTTCAAAAATCGTTTGGGTTGTATTGGTGCGGGTGAAGAGACTCTAACTCTTGGCCTGTGGCCAAGGTAGCTCCGACTCTTATTAATTTTGAAGAGGTCGAGAGTTAGTAGCCTAGCTCAGACCATTTTAAAAGCCCCACTTGCGTGAGGCTTTTAAAATGGTGCGAGATACAGAACGCTCATCTAACTTTTATAGGGGTGAAAAACCTAAAATGTGACAAATCAGTCAAGGGAGGTAAAAAATGAAGAGGCTTACCATACTAAAGCGTTCTCGTTTGCCGATAGATTATACAAAGCTTTACGATGAAAGGTCGTTCTTTCAAGCATTTAGTGAAGACTTTAAGTCTGCGAAACACGAGGTAATTATTGAAAGCCCATATATAACGGTACGACGGTCAAAAGAGCTATCGTTTCTATGCAAAAAGCTAGTTAAGCGAGGTGTTAATGTGATTGTCTATACTCGTAATCCTGAACATCATGAGCACGCATTGCGATACCAGTCATACGAAGGATTAGAGATTCTCAGAATGGCTGGAGTGAAGACTAAAATATGTAATGATATGCGTCATAGAAAAATTGCATCAATTGACAGAAAAATCCTTTGGGAGGGTAGCCTAAACATGCTTTCACAAAGTAATAGTAAAGAAATTATGCGACGAACTGAATCATCTGAACTTTGTATTCAGATGTTGAAATTTGCAGGACTTGTCGGCATCTTTAATGCTAGAGTATGAGTTAAGACATGGAATATATAGCATTTGTAGTTGGTTGTATCGTTAGTTGGATTACTGTTCGTAAATTCGGGCAACTTTTACTTGGGCTTTGGTTCCATCGTAATTTTATGAGTGAAGAAAAATACATGCAGTTGTACGCAACATTGGACGATGAATTTTTCTACGATATGTTTAAGCAATCAAACACTAAGATAAAAAAATACGCAGATTACTTACGTATACATCAAGATACTGAAGACAAAGCATATGAGAGGTTCGTTGAACAAATAGGTCATGTAAAAAAGGCAGCGCTCCAATATGGAGTATTTATTGTTGCTTTAGGATTAGTATTTTTGTTTAATTCACTATGGTATTTTCTACCTATTTTAGTATCCTTTGCTGGTTATTTTACTTATGAAATCAAGATAAAAGATCACGGCAGATTATTTAATGTTCTGTGGGTACTAGGACTTGTTTTGCAAGACAAAAATAACAGCCCCACGTCCTCTGATTCTAAGAAGTAAGCATAAGTATTATAAAATAGTATTGCAATATGTCAACCCCTTGTGCTATCTTTGGCTTACAAGGAGGTAAGAATGAGTAAAAACAAAATGCTCCAACTGTTCGCCATCATGGTAGTAGTTGGAATGCCACTCATTCTCACTGACACAGCTTTTGCACAGAGTGCGGGAGGCGTCGGACAAGTAGAAAACTTTATCCGAAACGTCATCCAAGTTCTAGCAGGATTAGCCGGTCTCATCGCGACCGGCTTTTTTGTTGTCGGTGGGTTTGGATATATAACAAGTTCCGGTAACCCTGAGAACTTAGATAAATCAAAACGAACACTGCTCTACTCAGGTATGGGTCTAGCAATTACTATCGGTGCCTTTGTACTTAGCAACATCATTTCCGAGATTGCTGGGAAGGCGTTTGGGAGTTAGATGAATATGCTAGCGTTCTTGCATGCCCCTGCAATGAACCTAGCCGCGACCAATACAGACATACAAAATTACCTACAGCCTATCATGTTAAGTCTTATTGGTCTGGCTGGGGTAGTTTCAACATTCTTCCTCATTACTGCAGGTATCTCATACATGGGAAGCCGTGGTAATCCTGAAAAACTTGAACACGCTAAGAAAGTTCTTAAAAATGCTTTAATCGGTCTAGTGATCGTCATTGCAGCAGGTACGATAACGGCCATCTTGAGTAATGCATACCAAGGTGGCGGTAGTACAACTATTGAAAATATTCCTTCACTCTCGCCTGTTGATACGGGTAGTAATGGCGGAGGTTTAACGGAAGTCTTGTTAAAAGCTATTATCGGGCTTTTCAAGAATATTATCGAGACTGCAGGCAAGCCATTTATTGCTGCGCTCGATTACTTTACTCACAGCACGCCACTTATGGCGGATAACCCCGCCGTGTTCAAGCTATGGCTGGCAATACTGGGTATAGCCAACGCTCTGTTTGTGCTGGTAGTGGCACTTCTTGGCTTCCACGTCATGAGCGCGGCTTCGCTAGGCTTTGAAGAGATTGAGTTCAAACATCTTCTACCAAAGCTGGGATTGACGTTCCTTGGCATGAATATGTCTATATTTGTTATCGACTTTATAATTAGTCTAAGTAACGCCATGATTAAGGCGCTGGAAGCGACATTTAACTCTCTGTCCGTGTGGAGTGCGCTATCTAGTGTTGTTAGCGATGCAGGTAGTCAAGGACTTGTTGCACTTCTCATTATGGTGGTGTTCCTAGTGCTTGCAACAATACTATTGGTCTACTATGTCATGCGTATTGTAACGCTATATGTAGGGGCTATTCTTTCGCCTCTCGCAATAATGCTTTCCAGCGTACCTGGGTTCAGAGACTTTAGTGCAACTGCAATAAAAGTTTACATAACTAACATATTCGTTCTGTTTATTCATGTCATCATCTTGATGTTAGCGGCGACATTATTCGTCGGACTCAAGAAAGACGGACAAGCACAACCTTATGATCCAGTCATGGCGACAATCATCGGAGTTGCTAGCCTTGTTGCACTCTTAAAAACTCAAGGAGTAATGATGCAACTCAGCTATGTGAGCGTCGGCCCAAGGGCGTTACGCAAACTTGGTGGCCAGTTCATGAATGGTATTCACTACACTTCAGATAAGTTTAAGTCTACTCGTGTACCAACATCTCAGGGTTCAAGTAGCCGAGCAAAAGCAACAACTGCAGTTAACGAGAAAGGATACAAATAGATGAAACAAACTGTCGTACCCGCACAAGTTACTACCGTAGAGGATAAGATTGCTGGCAATATATCTTTCAAGCAAATGCTTCTACTCGTTGCGCCGGTTTTCTTGGGTGGTGCTATGTACGTTTTCTTGCCACCTTTTCTAGGCTATTCGATATACAAGATAGTCCTGTGGGTATTGTTTGCCTTAGTATGCGCAACTCTTGCAGTACGAATCAAAGGACGACTTGTAGTTGACTGGATTGTGATCCGCTCCAAGTACAACTTAAGACCAACATTCTATACCTACAACAAAAACTCACTTCAACTTCGTAAAAAATTCGATGAAACACTGAGTGCATCTGATGTTAATGAAACTGTATCCAAGAAAAAATACATACACCACGAAGTAGACTTTGGAAGTTTAAAAAGACTTGAGGAAATAATCTTAGAGCCAAAAGCTAACTTAGTATTTCATGCAACAAAAAAAGGAGGTTTACGTGTCTCTATTAAAGAAGTCAAATAACCGCACTAGTTCACGTAGTCAGATTGATATCGAGGGAGTTAGGGATGGCATTATTATCTTGCCAAAGCATCGCTATGCACGGATATTGCAGGCTTCAAGTATTAACTTCGAACTTATGAGCGAAGAAGAGCAAGACGCATTGATTGATACTTATCAGAGCTTTTTAAACTCACTAAATGTAAGTTTTCAGATTTTAGTACGAGTACGCGAGATGGATATGGATCGCTACCTCGAATCGTTTAGGACTAAGACCGCCAATGAAAAGCAGAAGATTTATAAAACACAGGCTGAAAACTATGTGCAGTTTGTACAGAACCTTGTTAAGAGCAATAAAATTCTTTCAAGAACCTTCTATATCGTCATACCAGCCCAAAGTGCAGACAAGGACTTCGATGTCGTTAAATCTGCATTAAAACTAAGTACCGACATGGTTACTAAAGGACTTGGACGAATGGGTATGCAAGTACGACCACTAAATAGTCTTGAATCACTTGATCTCTTCTATAGCTTCTACAGTCCGACACAAGCAAAACTACAACCACTAACTAATCAGACAATTAATCTACTAGAAGGAGCGTACTTATGAGCACTGCAACTTCTCCTGACATTAGGAAAGTCCTTACTAAAAAAGTTAAGGACTGGAAGAAAAAACGTGACGATAGGCCGAAAGACTTTAGTTTTGAATATGGTCAACAAGACTCTGTAGATATCATCAGCTATGCGGGGCTAGAAGAGACACCGGATCATCTCGTCATTGATGGTGTCTATATGCGTACCTTGTTTATATCAGGCTATCCATTTATAGCTAGTTCGGGTTGGTTAAACTCACTTATAACCTTCAATCATAATGTCGATATTAGCTACCATATTGCACAAGTTGAAGCTAACAGTGCACTACCTAAACTACACCGTAAAATTACTGAACTAGAAAGTACCAAGCGGGCGATGGTTCGGGCTGGAAAGATTGTTGGGCCTGAGATTACTGACCCGCTGGAAAGTGCAATGGAGCTAAGAGATAAGATTCAGCGCGGTCAGGAGATGTTATTTCAGATAAGTGTATATGTCTGTGTATCAGCACCAACACTAGACGAGTTAGATAAGACAACAAGACTTCTTGAAAACGCCATGGGAGCAAGATTATTCTTTACCAAAGTAGCAAGGTATCAACAAATTGAAGGTATCCAATCTATACTGCCAAGAGCAGAAGATGTACTTTCTCAAAAACGAAACTTAGATAGTAGTTCGGCTAGTCTAACATTCCCATTTATGAGTAGTGAGTTGGTTCAGGAATCGGGCATTTTGTACGGCGTTAACAAGTCCAATAACTCTTTGGTTATTCTCGACAGATTTAGCCTACATAATGCCAACTCAATAGTATTCGCCCAAAGCGGTTCTGGAAAAAGTTACGCAACTAAAGTAGAGATTCTTCGACAATTAATGCAGGGTACTTCGGTTATTGTTATTGATCCCGAACGAGAATATAAGCTACTCAGTGACTCAGTAGACGGAAGTTATATACGTCTTTCTGCAAACAGCAGACAAAAGATTAATCCTTTTGATATCCAAGCTAAATCTACATCTAAAAAGGACTTATCTGAACATGTACAAGATTTGATGGAAGTCGTTAGTCTTATGGCAGAAGGTCTTAATTCTGCAGAAAAAGCAGCCGTCGATAAAGCTTTGCTCACAATTTACAGTAAATCCAAAAACAAGAAACCACCGATACTCAGTGATCTGTACGCGACACTTCGAGAACTTGGTCAACTTAAGCTATGCGAAAGACTTGAGAAGTATATTTCAGGTTCACTGGCGAATGTATTTAATTCACAGAGCAACATTAGTCTAGATAACCGTCTTGTCGTTTTTGATATTAAAGATATGCCTGAAACTCTCCGACAAATTATGATGCTCATCATATCCAATTATGTACAAAATCAGGTCAAAAATGAGCCAAAGAAACGACTACTGGTCATTGATGAAGGCTGGCTTCTACTTGAGCACGAAGAATCGGCGAGATTCATATCGGGATTAGTGCGCAGGGCACGCAAATACTACCTTGGAGTGTCAATAATCTCTCAGCAAGCTAATGACTTCCTAAAGAGTGACTACGGCCGTGCAATCGCTTCACAATCTGCACTGCGCATACTAATGAGGCAAGATACGACAACTATTAAGAATGTAGTTTCACAATTTGCCTTAAGTGAATATGAAAGCAACTTTCTACTAACTTGCGATAAAGGCGACGCGCTCATAATTGCCGATAAAAACCATGTAGCAGTCAAAGTGGTTGCTTCTGAGAAAGAACACCCGCTCATAACGACTAATCCAGCGGAGATATATCTCTAAGATGGGTATATTCCTATGGATACTTAAATCATCAAAGACAGAACTTAAGATAGTTCTAGCAACTCTTGCGGTGCTTATAATGCTACCTGCCTTTGCAGTAGTGGTTGTTGCTAGTTCGGGCGTTCAAATAGTTGGCGATGCATTAGCTGCAGTTAATCCTGTGACAAAGCTAGTTGAGATATTTAACCCTGATGGTGTAAAAGTAGCTGAGTTACCCATATCTAGTACATGGCCTGCGCGTGGTTATGTATCTGATGAATTTGGTACTTGGGAACAGTGGCGAAAAGACAGATGGCTTGGTCCTCATAGCGGTATAGACATAGCGAATGAACGAGGCTTAACAGGCGAACCCATAACACCATTTTCATTTGGCAAAATTGTCTATGTAGATAATGATCCAGCCGGAGATTGTGGCAAAACCGTGAAGATTGACCATGGGAATAATATTAATTCTCAGTATTGTCATTTAGATAGCGCAGTTGAACTAGCAGGTGGCACGGAGGTAAAACCAGGCGACCTGATTGGATATATGGGCAGTACAGGAGAATCAACCGGACCACATCTTCATTTTATGGTTTATGTTTACGGAGTTGCAGTTAATCCAAGGATATTCTTAACAGGAGAGCCGACACCGACTTATGCCCCAATCACTTTCTGACATACTAACTTTAATTGTTTCAGTAGTACTGATTTTATTGGTAGTCGCTATTGCACGTAGATTAGTAGCTTTTTTAGTTAGGTTAAAGTCGCCAATAGCCGTGTTAGAGCTAACCCCGCCAGCATTCAAAGATAGAGTTCCTGAAGCAAATAAGATGCTAATGCAAGCTATGCATGGGCTTGGATTAGCGCGGAGTATGTCTGAAAAACTGCTTGGCATTAATTCCTTCTACAGCCTTGAGATAGTTGCCACCCGCGCGGAAGGTATACGCTACCAAGTTCGAGTACCTGAGCACAAGGCACAAGCTACAACGCGGATATTCAATACCCACATGCCTGAGGTACTTACTAAGCGAGTTGCGGATAGTTTTGGTACTTTAGCCAAACATAAGACCTTAGCCATCCGTTTCAGGCAAAGTGGGCATTACATGTATCCGCTGGCACGGTATGAGAGAGATGACTCGCATGATCCACTAGGCTACATAACAGGTTCAATGACCAAGTTATCCGACGGCGAGATGATTATTTATCAGATAACCACCTCTCCTCGAATACTTAGTGAGGCTAAAAAACTACGCAAGAAAATAGTAGCTAATGAAAATCTCATTGTTGATTATCAAGATAAAGTACCGTCCGTTATTAATAAAGTATTGGGCGCAGTTAATCGATTGCTGTTTGGTCTGGCGGACACAGTATCTATGGCGTATCACACAGATACGCAGTCCATAGTTCAGCGCAAAGATGTTGAATTACAACGAAAGACAGAAGTGGCGAAGCGAAGTCGTCCGGAACGTACCTTGAGCTACTTTGAATTTGAAATGGTGGATGAAATAAATAAGAAACTGTCTTTACCTCACTTTTTAGTTGCAGTAAGGGCGGTTATTATTTCAGACACTCAAAAGATCAGAACTGAACATGCGCAATCAATTGTTGGCGGAATGGCTCAATTTAATAACGAAAAGTTACAGAAGCTTAACGCAAAGAAGTATCGAACTAAGTTTTCAAAGTCATTACAGCTTTGGCAGATGAAGAAGGCACTAATTGGCGATATATTCCACCCTATGTATTTATCTAGTGAAGAGTTAGCTAGTTTGTACCATTTTCCGCACTCAGAACACGCCAAGACCGAAAACCTTATAAAGTCCTTATCCAAGACGCTACCTGCTCCTGTATCGCTTAAAAATGGCTCAAAACTAGATGTTTTGATTGGAGAGAATCATCATCACGGACAAACAACTCAAATAGGTCTGACTGACGCCGAGAGACAACGGCATATGTATGTTGTTGGTGGTACGGGTAACGGTAAAACTACCATGCTCAAGTATCAGATAGTACAAGATATAATGAACGGTAAAGGACTAGCAGTTATCGATCCGCACGGCGATCTTGCAGAAGAACTACTAGGATATATCCCTGAAGAGCGCATGAAAGATGTTATCTATATAAATCCTGATGATCTTTCACATCCTATTGGCATAAATTTACTCGAATTACCTGAAGGTATTTCAGGCGATGAATTGTTACGAGAAAAGGATATTGTGACTGAATCTACCGTATCTGTGCTAAGGAAGATATTCTCCGAAGACGATAGCGGTGGACACCGTATCGAGTACGTACTCCGAAACACTATTCAAACTGCTCTTACCATGGACGAAGCCAACCTATTTACTATCTTTAGGCTGCTTAATGACGCTAAGTATCGAAAAAACATTGTAAATAATCTAGAGAACGAAGACTTGAAAATATTTTGGAAAAACGAACTAGGGAAAGCTGGCGAAATGCAGAGAGTGAAAATGGCTGCCGGTATTACTGCAAAGATTGGTCGTTTCCTTTTCTCGGCAAGTGCCAAGCGAATACTTGAGCAGAACAAGTCCACAGTTAGTTTTGATACTGCCATGGATGAAAAGAAGATAATCATCTGTAACTTTTCAAAGGGCCTACTCGGAGAAGATACATCGATGTTATTTGGCGTAACTATTCTTGCCAAGATACAGTTAGCGGCGCTTAGAAGGGCAAGACAAGTCCAGGTAGATAGAAGTCCATACTACCTGTACGTTGATGAGTTTCAGAACTTCGCAACAATGAGTTTTGTGCAGATGTTGTCTGAAGCTAGGAAATATAAGTTGTTCCTTGTAATGGCAGAACAATCTACCCAGCAACAGGACGAACAACGGCTTGTTGATATTATCTTGGCTAATGTCGGCACGATCATTGCTTTTAGAACAGGTAGTCCCGCAGATGAGCGGATAATACTACCGTTATTTAAACCTTTCATAGAAGAGAACGAGTTATCAAATCTACCGTCTTACAATTTCTACGCAAGAATGTCTGCGATTAATGCCCAAGAGCCAGTTTCAGGTATGACTGTACTGCTAGAGGAACAATCAAGCCACGAAGTGGCACTTCGAATTAAGGAATACTCGCGTAATAGATACGGCACGAAAGTAGAGGAGATCTCTGAAAAGGTGGTAGTTGAACCAGTACCTACCGCGAAACCTAAACTTGTAACAAAGAAGAAGCATAAAGCTGAGCAATTAATAGCATGAGTGAACCTATCGAGCTGTCTGAAGAAGATATAAAGGCGCTAGCTGATTACTTTTCTGTACTAATAGAGATTGAGCAGGACTTGAAAGCTAGGGGTGTAGAATTATAGTATGTGTGGTCGATATACGTATTATTCATCTGCTGATCTTATAGATGAGTTTAAGCTCATTACTAAAGATGACCCTCAAACAAAGTTAGCGCTTGATATTCCTGATAATTTTAATGTTAGTCCAGGCAATGAAATGCCAGTTATTATTCGAGGCAAACAAGAACATCAAATAGAATTTATGGTTTGGGGCTTAGTTCCTGCTTGGTCTAAAGAACCGCATACTGCGCTAAAGCTTATAAATGCTAGACGAGAAGGTTTATTTGAAAAGCCAATGTGGAAACGGCTCGTTAACTCAAAAAGATGTATAGTTCCTGCTCGCGGATTTTTTGAGTGGAAAGTAGTTGATGGCAAGAAACAACCATATTACATGACTCCAGTAAAAGGCGATGTTTTTAGCTTTGCCGGTCTATGGGATGAGTGGACAGACGGCAAGGGTAACTCGCTATTAACTTATACAATCGTCACAACCACACCAAATAAGGAAATGGGCGATATCCATAATCGTATGCCGGCGATTCTCAACAAAGAACAAATGGATATATGGCTCAATCCTGTCGAGTTAACAAAATCTCAGGTAGATGATTTACTCTCCCCATCTCCTGATGGATCAATACAAATGATGCCCGTATCTACTGAGGTAAATAATGCTCGCAATAATTCAAAAGAGCTTATCTATCCTTTAAATTAAGAACTGGACGGTCATTGTTGTGTTAACCTAACTAGTTCCTTGTATATTTTTACCATGGCTAAAGTATCAAGTTTGCAGTATTCTATCAGATCAGCAAGAATTTTTTCCTTCTCATCGGCGCGTTTGCCGTCAAGTACAGCCTCCATCCATAACCTCTGCGCAGAGCCACCTTCTTGAATGCCAAGAACCTTGTATGACAGTTCAGGAACAAGAACAGGTAAAACATCCTTTATGGATGCGCTTCCCTTGAAATCTTTATCTACATACCAACCCTTAGAGAAGGGAGTAATGAGATCCACAACTCTGCCGTTTAATGAATCAAATGCTTGCCTGAACTCAGGCAACAGTTCGCCCAGCTCGTTGTTACGCGCTTTTTCAAAACTTTCATACCACACCAATACGGTACCCGAAGTACCAATATCATCATGCAGCTTCTGTGATAGCGGGTGTGCAGGGTTTGAATTATCGGTATGTAGGTACTCTCTGTGCTCTAGTTCTCCGTCGGGGCTTTCGAGTATGTGTAATGAATACTGAAATGGTAGCTGTTGGTATGGCCTTATACCGTCAAAATACGGCACGATACTCATAAGTGTTTCGTAGTCGAAGAAGTAGAGTGGATAGACTAACGAATCCATGAATTCCTTAATCTTAGGCCTATCAATTAGTGGCTGGTTAAGTCTTGTGGCTTCAACCTGCAGTGCCTGTACTGACTTGAGTACGAAATCCTCAGGGATATCCTCAATACGCTCAATACCTGACTCTATGAGGTATTTGAGTGTAGTAGCGTCAAGTCTACAGAGATCGTAAATACTGCCCTTATCGGGTTTATATAGATGTTTATATATTTCAAGCCACTCTTTGAAAGCTCCATTATCGCCAGCAAGAAAAGGCGAGAAGTCCGGATGCTCTTCTGATTGCAACATTTCCTGTGCTTCTTCTATCTTTTGGTTAGTAAAATCTCTCTTGTCTTTTACCCTTTCTGTGACGTCAGTCATTGCGGTAATATCTTTGGCGTTGACGGAACCATTTCTAGCAAACTTGTTGTTCACATGTATGACCTGAATGTTCCTGACTGTGTACCCGTTACCCTCAAGAACAACCATCTGAAACGCGAGATCTAGTTCGTGTTCAGGTTTTGCTTTAGTACTGGACTTAATTTCATATAAATCAATGGTATTATCGTCAATAAACTGAACCACATCTGTTATGCAAGTTGAGTCTAAATACTCAAATCTTCCCTGAAAGAGTGTTTTATTACCGTCCTGAATAGCTTTTGAAGTAGCTTGTGGCAGTAGTAAATATTCATCATAGTTATTGAAACCAAGCCTTAGCCCATCAGGGAAAAGTTTCTCTGCATACCCTTCAAACATATTACCCGCATCAAACATAGCCTGAGTATTGTCATCTATAGGTGGTAGTTTTGATTTATCGTGCTTTTTGAGCCATAACCACGCAGGGTGCTTAAGGAACATCATGTACTCAGATTTAGAAATCATTAGTATATTCCTAGCTTGTTTCTGCGCTTTTCAAACGCTTTTTCTCCACCTTCAAGAATCTCTACAATCTCTTTATTTAAATCATCCTCTTCTATTGCTCCTGATGTATAGTGAAAATCAGGCGAAGTACTGCCGCCCACCTTATTTGAAACAATTATATTTTCACTGTCGCTACAAACAACGAGATTAGCATTATGCGAAGCTATGATGATCTGTCTTCCTGCCTTTTCTGACTTTATAAAATTTACTATTGTTGAAGAGATGGCTTTTGCATCAAGATCATCCTCAGGCTGATCAAGCAGAACAGGGTAATTATAATCGTCAAATTTAAAAATATATTCTAGTAAAGCCAGCATTTGCTCGCCGTCTGACATATCGACGAACTGTACTCCATCACGCTTAACACTTTGTAAGAAGTCTATTTTATACCTATTCCTTAGTAGCTCTGAGAGTACTGATTCAAGATCTTTTCCGCTTTTTACAAGTAATTTTCGATTTAGTAGACCATCTAAAATGCCCCGAAGAACAGATTCAAAGTTTGCAGAATCATAGTTCCATGACGACGGATCGTCTAACATTTCTTTTGCAGGCGATACTTCCTTTTTAAAGTCGGTAGAATAATGATAATTTATGTTTTCATCTAAAAATTTTCTAAAAGAGTCTTTATTAAATGCTACAACTATCTTTACTTCGGAAAACTCTAAGTTGGAACTTTCAATAGTGATTGCCCCGTATTCCTGTTCGTACTTCAAGTACTTCTTTAGTATAAGTTCCTTGGTCGTTTTGTACTTTTCAGCGAGTACAGCTCTTTCCTTGCCTAGGGTTTCAATTTTAGCTTTTGCAATTTTCTTATCTTCGACTAACTTTGTTAGCGAAACTAATGCTTGACTTTTCTTAATCTTTTCGTCGAGCGGTTTAATCTTAGTAGAAAGACCTTTAAGCTCTAGTTCTAGCTTTTTTGCAGTCGCATTAAGCTCAACTAATTCTTTAGCTATAAAGTTATCTTTGAATTCTTTATCGGTTAGCAGTAACTGAGCGCTTATTTTCTTAAAAGTTTTCTCCGAAAAATAGAAACCCTCAATATTCTCGGCCGTTATAACATCTTGAGCCTTCAATGTATTTAATGACTCAATGTCTTGGAAGATTGTTTTTGCACTATTTTCGATTTGTTTTATATCAGTGTTCAGTTGATTGTAGTCCTTCAACTCGGTATCACTTATTTGAACAGACTGACCATATTGTTTTATGCGCTCCTGTATACTTTTTATTTCTGCGTCATAACTCTCTTTGTTTCCTAGCTTTTTTATACTCTCCGATTTTTCAGTTCCTTGCTTTAGAGTGTCAACTAAAGTTTGCATTAGTGATGATATATCTAATGAATTTGAATCCTCAAATTTTTTATATACACTTAAACCGTTTTTGAATCCAGTATTGTTCTCAAATAAACTTATAAGAAACTTATCAAAGTCGGGGTTTTTGTCATATATAAGTTCGCCAAGATATTTCTGAGGTACAAACAATACGCCCTTAGATTTTTCTTCTTCTGTATTCAAAGTACTAGTTGTCCCGTCCTTCCAAACGACTTTGAAGTTCATTAGTGGCAGAAAGTCGCTTGCTGTGACACCTCTCCTGTCGCATTGTTCGTTATCAATTGAGTAGGCCATGTTCCTTAGAAGGTTTGATTTTCCTTGCGCACGACTGCCAATTAATGAGTTTAAATTTTGATTAAGATTAACTTTCTTTGTTTCGTTTGCATTTGTTGAGTATTCCACATAATCAATTACTGCCTGCGGAGATTTTTCTTCTGGTTTTAGCTCCTGAATCCTTACTCTATCTGTCGGCTCATAAATAGTTTGTTCCAACCCTTTGAAACTCGGCTTCGCTTTTATCCATGTAGCTTTTGAAGATGGATATATACCATACTCCTCGAACTTATGAGCATCACTTCCTGCAGTGCAGGGTTTTGGTATGCTACCAAGTGTCTTAAAAAAGTTATCAAAAAAAGTATCATTTTCGTTAGTTTTTTTACCATTTATCAAATCTATGTTTCTCTGATCTCGACTTTCGAAAATATGTGCTGACTGCATAAAATAGATATCATCCTGAGGATGAGCCGCCCAATCCAAATTCAACAAACCATCTGAAGTGTCATAAGGTAGAAGTATGAAGCAGGAGTTTTTAGGCAAGCAGCCCCTAGCGTTTTTTAGAGAATCTCTTGAAACCTCTGCAGTCATACTACCTAATTCTAATAACTTTTCATTATCTAATGTAGTTGGGTCTGCGTAACCATGATGTTTTGCCTTGGACGCATCAAGCTTCTTAGCAAATTCTATCAATGCTTCATTGGACAATGCTCTATCTTCTGTACCAATCCTTATTTGCAGTTTTGATTTGAAATCCTGGAGTTGTTGGTTCGTTAACTCATCAGAAAGTAAAACATGTATATTAAGTCTGTAGTCTGCCGAGCATTCAATTCTCAGCTCCATTCCAATCAGCACTTTTTTCTTTAACGCATCTTTGTTTGTTTCTGTGTATTTACGAAGCTCTATAATCCAATCAAATGTCCAGTAATCCTGTACAGCGAAAAGCTCAACGTCAGAATCGTTAACTGTTTTGATAAATTTTTCAATGGCTTCATTTTTTTCATCATCATTCATCGAAAGAAGTTTCTTTCCACCCTTCCAAAAGAAGGACGCTGGTGAATGTACGTGCAAATCCCACCTTGCCCATTCAGAGCCCCTTGATAACTCGTCACTCATGCACCATCTCGCAATACTAGCTTATGATTCATGTCATCGTATTCGTAGTTAATAATCTCGTCACTAATTATTAGCGATACAGCTTGATCAATTACATCTATAGGCACAACAAACCATTCATCAGGAACGAACATTTCGTTAGCTAAACCCATTACTTCAAGATTCAGTCGTGCTCTAGAGAATACCCTATGCAGTAGGTGCTCAAACTTCTGCGTAGACATATTAAAGCATTTGTATGTAGCCACAATCTTCACTGGAGCCATAAGATACGTAGGGTCTTGTTCTGCACCTTTGATGCGTTCTTCGACTGTACGTGACGAGAAACCAATCTTATATAGATTCTGCATACTCTTTAGTTCGGGTTTTTCGCTTAATGAAGACAGAACGTAGATATACCCTGTGTCCTGATCTTCTTCGTCGATACCCTTGAAGTTATCTAGTAACCGATCTTCATTTTCTGTAACAAGCCGTCCATCCAAGAATAGAGCTTTTGCAAAAGAAAGCAGAAGTATGTCTGATTCTGTGCCGTTTTCGTAGACTAGTCGTAATCTCGCATCCTCGAGACCATTGGCAGAAATAGTCATCTCCCCAACACTATCTACATATACTAGTACACCACGCAGAACAAAATAATTACCTTTGACAATTTCCTTTTGGTGCCTAAAATCTACTATCTTTCTTTTACCGACTTTGAGCTCTTCGTGACACTTAATAAACAGAGGTTCAAACTTATCAAAATCTTCACATCGGCGCTGTCTTCCGACATACTCAGGCAAGTTCACTAACTTCGGAACATTCTTTATGGTCAGAATACCCGTATCATCATCTAAAAGATTCATCTCATCATCGTTTAAAATATCATCTACGGATTTTGGATTTTCCAAAGGAACTAATAAATTGTGAGTGTCGAACTCTTTAAGTTTTGATACTTTTTCAGAATCAGACCGTATGCCGTCAAGTCTGCTGCTCAATCTTCTCTCGGTAATGTCGTCTGTGATTGAGCTAGGAGAGTGGCCATACTTCTCATAGAATTCATTGATCTCAAGAAAAGAACTAGTCAATCGATCATCAGAACTTTGAGCTATAGGCTTTTGAGGCGTGTCTAACAAGCCGTCATCGTCATCAAGTATTCTCTGTAGATCATCTGAAATCACTTTTGGGCTTCCTCACGCTTTTTTCTTTGTAAATAAAGTAATGCTTCTGCAAGTCTGCGCTCTAGTGGATCTTGTGACATAATGTCGGGTTTAGTGCCGTCATTCCGTAGAACAAATTCTTTAATCTTAGGGTAAAGTAAAACTGCTTCATCCTCAGATATGTTTATACGTGTAGATTCAATGGTGTCTAGTATTACTTTTAAAACCTTGGCAGTAACTGATTTAGACAATATCTCGAATGCTTTTTGGAAGGGGTTAACTTTATCTATCAGATCAATATTCAAATCATCGATGTTAATGAATTTGTCAGCCATGCGGACAAACTTCTTGTCGCCTGATTCTTTTATTTCGCCATTCTTGATTACTGAGTCAACGACGACATGCTGTCGTAGTTCTTCTACCTCTTCGGCGTTAAGATCAGGGTACTTCTCTCTAATGATTTTCGGAATCATTATTTTGTTTATTACTTCAGGATCGATGTTCCCTGGAAGCGCTTTTATCATCGTGTCGTCCTGAAGAATTGTTGCTTTAAGATCGTTCAAGTCAGACTCTACTATCTGCCGTACACGTGCAGTTTTAGGCTCTTTGAAACCCTTGATTCTTATTGTTCCAACTTCATTCACGTCATCATCCGATACTTTAGTCTTAAACTTAAAGTTTGGGGCAAGGACCTGTTCCATAAGTAGAGATGCAGTGATTGCTTTGAGCATATTGTTAACGGAAAGTTTTACTTGATCGTCGCTGGCATCAGGTTGAGCTATGAGGTTAGTAAACTGAGCGTGTACTTTATTCTCGCTATCTCTAGTACATCGTCCAATAATTTGGATAATCTCAGTTAAGGAGCCTCTGTAGCCAATGGTTAGTGCATGTTCGCAGTACGGCCAGTCAAAGCCCTCCTTTGCCATACCGAGAGCGATAATTAGGTCTACATCATCTGCACTTTTAATTCCGCGCAAGAAGTTGATTACTTTATCACGTTCCCTAGGGGTATCTAGTACAAGATCTGCAACTTTTATGATCTTGCCGTCTTTACTCCTTTTGATATGCATGATGCCGGTGTCGGGGTCTTGATCTATGAGTTCTCCAATATTATCTAGGATGGTATCTACTTCATTAATCTTGTCTTTTGTAGACTCTCCTGATTGAACTGAGGGGATATGAAGGATTGTTTTCTTATCTGTATCAAGGACTTCACCAATAGCAGACGTATAGCGTCCCTGATAGAAATGATAGCCAATACCTAAGGACTTAAGGTGGTCATAACCGTTTAGCTGTTCATAGTAGTTATAAGTAACTTTAGTGAACTTTGCTTCATCTTCCGGACTTAATACTGGAATTGTATCTCCCCTAAAGTATGAGCCTGTCATAGCAATTATATGAGCGTTGGACTTACGCATAATTGTTCTGATAAGTTCGCCCAATTTGTTATCTGCATCAGCAGAAACATGATGGAACTCGTCAATTGCTAGAAGAGTGTCATTAAACTGAGTTTCATCAGTGGCATCGAATGCAAAACGTAATGTTGCATGGGTGCATACCAGTATCTCATCTTCACTTTCAAGAAATCTTTGTACTGCAGTAACTTTGCTTTTGTCGCCTCCAGGTGTACATAAATTATTCTTTGATTCGACAATCCAGTCAGCAAAGAATCCTTTTTCGGTTAACATGATTGATTCGAACGATCCACCAATAGACTTTTCAGGCACAGCTACAATTACTTTTTTGATACCCTGATTGCGAAGCTTGTCTAGGCCGAGGAACATCAGTGCACGAGATTTTCCAGAAGCTGGAGGTGCTTTTATTAGTAAATACTGGCTGTCTCTTGCAGCGAACGCACGAGCTTGCATTTCACGCATACCGTATTTATCTATGGATGTGCTTTCGCCAGTTTGAGCATAGTTTACTTCTACAATGTTCTGCATTAAATCAACTCCTTTTGTTTGTGTGTCATTATTTCGTACTGTTTAAATAAATATGAAAGTCGCTCATCATCGCTATCAAATGGCCTGGTACGATAACAAAGCTCAACAACTTCGTCTAATCTACTATGAGCCAACTTTAAATCCTCGGGCATTATATCCGGGTCATATAACTCGGAGAGTGTTTTTTCCGAATATTTCTCACGAGTGTCCAATACTTCGAAAACATTGTTCGAAATCATTTGTTTTTGTTTTGTACTAAGGCTTGGCACGAAGAGATTGTTATAAACAATTGTGTTTGAATATCTTATGTCTGTTTTAAGTTTTCCAGCCACAGCTCCAATCCATACTCTATGCATCCTAGAAGACAAAATACCAAAAATGAACGGTTCAGCATCGTAAACTGTAAATACACCATTACTCACAACCGTGCCTGCCTCCGCATAACCTACCGGAATATATTCCCTTCGTTCTGAAGATGTCATGGGGAAAATTACAGCACTGGAGTTTTTATACTTCCTATAGAAAAACCTGTGTGGAACATTTGCGGCTTTTTTTGCATCCCTACCTTTGGTAAGCCGAAACTGCCTACACTTTTCAATCCGCTCCTTTATGAGAGGTATGGACATAGCTTCCTCAACTTTATCATCATCAATCCACAGACAGTATCTCTCAACTCCTTTTATAAAATCCGAACCACCAACAAATTTCTTAATAAACTTCTCAGCTTTTGTATTCTGTTCAGTGAACAATTTTCTTTCTTTTGGACTAAGGACTAAGTACCCCCCGTCTATACCGCTACTTCCCAATTGCATATCGGGGAGGCCAGAAAGATTTATTTTTGATGGAGAGACAACTACAGAACTTCCTTCAACAAGGTAAGCATTAATACTTGAAACTGACTGGCGTAACCCGTCCTTAAATATGAATTTCATAGAAGATGACTTATTTTTGAGAGCAATAATATTGCAATATACTCCCGCACTACCCTTAGCATTATTGCCCCACTTAAATGATGTATGAACGAATCCAATTTCTAGCCCTTTACTAAAAATACGAGGCCAAAGCAGAGCAACTTGTTCCCCTTGGCATATTGAGTTGGTCGTAACAAACGCTAAGGCGGCGTTATTGCCAATGATATATGCAGAACCTTTTTCGAACCAACAGGATATATAATCTAAGCGTTGCAAATTGCCAATTGAGTTAAAAATAAAATCCATATCCTCTTTATGTATTTTTTTTCTTTCATTAAAACCCAAATAAGGTGGGTTACCTATTAGATACACTTCTTCATCAGGTTTAACTTTACAGACATCCTTCCAGTCAACCCTGGTTGCGTTAGCACGGATTATATTACCAGTATCTTTAAGGGGTATAAGTGGAATATCTTTACCAAACTTCTTTTTAAACTCAATATTCATCTGATGTTTTGCTAACCACAAGGATAGGATAGCGATCTCATGCGCAAAGTCATCAATCTCGATACCATAGTAGTTTTCTAATTTCATGTTACTTGCGACTTTGAACAGAGTACGGCCAAAAAGTTCCTCAAGGATTATGTGTTCTAGTTTACGCAGTTCTTTGTAGGCAATAATCAGGAAATTTCCAGATCCACACGCTGGATCAAAAACCTTGATGTTATAGATTCTATTCAGTAGCTTTTCAAGCTTCTTCTTATCGCCATATGCATGATCGAGTTCTTCTTTGAGCTCTTCTAGAAAAAGTGGCTCTATAACCTTCATTATGTTTACTACAGATGTGTAGTGCATACCTAGACCTGCACGTTGGCCTGGGTGCACAACGGCTTGTATCATTGATCCGAAAATATCAGGGTTAATTTCTGACCAGTTTAGATCTGCGCCACACTCGATAATTAGCCGACGTGCTTTGGTATTAAACTTTGGTGCCGGTGTTGGCTTATTGAATAAACCACCGTTTACATACGGGAATTCTGCAATATGAGACGAATACCCACTTGTTTTATCCTCTACATCTAATGACGCAAATAACTCGTCTAGGTATGCGTGTAAGTCACTACCGTCTAGCTGAGTGTGGGAAGATATTGAGTGAGTAAACTGGCCTTTTTTGAATACTTCTGTGTCTTCTGCAAAGAAACAAAAAAGTAGTCTTGAAAAGAATATATTCAATGAATGTAAAAATGCAGGATCTGACAATGCATTTTCTTCAATGCTAATAATTTCGTCGTATAGCTTTGCCATTTTTTCTGCAGCTTTGACATCGGCTTCGTTCTCAACTTTAAGCTGTGATTTTTCCATACCAGCCCAAGGCAAAAAGAAAGCATAGTGGCTTGTGAGTTCTTTGATGGGAATATCTAGTGTTTCTTCTGTTTTTGTGTCTACAGCTAGTAGCTGTTCGAAGTCTGTGACAATAAGGAATCTCGGATTATGCTTAATTCCGTAAGGACTTCTTTTTAGATCGTCGATTGTTTCATGTAAATCAAAGTGTTGGACATGCCTAAATAGAAGATTCTTTTTCCAATATATTTCATTCGCTTTGTCATCGGATAGATTGTATGTACCTTTCTTTAAGCGCGTGATGGAAGGTTGTGGTTTTCCATAAGCAAGTAAAAGATCATAAATAAATTCAAAGTCTGCAGTTTTTGGTATTACTACCTCTGATACTTTTTCCTCTATGTTCTTTATAGTCATACAACATATTGTACTCGTCTGTACTCCGTTTAAGAAGTTCAATTGTAGCTCAAGTAGTGCAAGAGGATATGGATAATAACCTAGGCTGTAGGTTTTGGTATACCTCTAGTTTGAGTCATCGTTCCGAACACCTTGTCCTTACGCTGTTTATCCCATACTTCGCCTATATTAATATCTTTTGATTTACATACTGGACTGTAAACTACAAATCTAATAGTTGTATCTGGGCTATCGGTAACTTCTTGAATTGAGAATATCTGAAACTTGGCATTTATAGCCTTCATCTTCTCAGTTACTGCTAGATGGTCTATTTCAAGTCCTTTACCAATCAGTATGACGAGACAGTACTGATCGGGAAGTTTTGAAAACTTACCCTTTGGCTCACTTAATTTATCAGCAAGTGACTTCTTCGGAAGTCCCAGTCTATTGCGACCGTAAAACGTCAATTCTACTGCACCGATATCTGCATCGCCTTTTACGTCGGGAGATTGGCGCATAACAAATGCATCAGGTGAGTCGTTTTTAGTATTAAGTTGCACCCAGAAAGGTGTCCCGTGCAAGTCATACATCGCAGAACCAAAGATTGCAATATCGCGTAGTTCACGTATCTGTTTATATTTACCATCCCACTCGATTTCATCAGGGTCAATACCTTCCGCTTGTTCTTTGGCATCAAAAAATGCTTCATCGGGTCTTTTCCATATAAAGTCGTGTGGCAAGGTAAATTTATTGAGAGACATACCTACAGTATAAACAAAGAGGCTTCTGTCTCCTCGCAAATGCACTAGGCGACATAAACCTCTTCAAGTGCAGTATATCAGTAATTTAGAGCGTTCAAGACACTGCGATTAGAAACCTTTACTTTCCGTAGGTCTTGGCAGTGTACAGACCGAGACGAACCATCAAGGTAGTATTCGCCTTTGGCGAGCCAAGGGAATCTCCACCTTGACAGTCCGTCCGTGCGGCCTGTGTCACACCTCCGTTACAAAAAGTAAAGGAGGAAGAAATGCAAACAACATATCAACGAACCGGAGACACCACATACAGTGGGTGGAGCAATCACGAAACGTGGTTAGCGAGTCTTTGGCTAAATAATGACGAGTACAGCTATAAGACGCTCTTAGAGGCTTACAGTCACGGTAAGAACAAATTCGAGCAAGCCGTGTGGCTAGAAGATGTCTTGCGATATCAGTTCGATGATGAGTGTGGCGATCCGAGTTTATGGACCGATCTTTTGCAGTCGGCATACAGTCACATTGACTGGGTTGAAGTCATAGAGAGAAATCAGGAGTAGCTAGATAGCCCTGAGCAAGGCTAAAAACTGCTCAATTAATTAACTTTTAAGGAGATTTATGATGACTACCAAAGAATTACAATTAACCGATATCGAGACGCACCGTGAATTTTGGGCTAAAGTTGCCCTTGAAAACGACTGGTATGTAGAGCCGTTCTGTGTACATGTGTGGGTAGATGAGAACAACGAGATTGTTGATAGCGTATCGTATCAAGGACTTTCTCGAGATATCATCGACGCCTATTGATACTCGCACCCTGAGCAAGGTGTAAAAAGGCTTTAGTCTAGAGACAGGAGTTTTTTATCGGTGCCCTTAGTCCAAATAGCGTTTTCTGAGCCTGTAAGTAAAGCTTTTTGAGTAGTTGTAAGTATGGATAAGTCCGTGTCTTCAATGTAGTTGTCGTCTTTCTTCTTTTCAATATAGGTTTGCGTCTTAGCTTCGGTTCTGCTGTCAGAGAAGACTAGTAATAGCGTTGGGTGTTTCTTTTCAGGCCAATCACCACTTTCAAAGTGTTCTATCAGTTGGTCGATACGCTTTTTAATCAGGTAGAAGAGGTTGTCGCTGAATATATCTAGTAGGTAGTCGTTTGTGTCGTTGTAGAAGTAAAGGTCAGGCAGTGGCGCTGGGAAGCCTTCACTGTCTGCTATTTCGGAGCGGGTTAGGATAGTAAACTTGTTGTCGTACTGTTTTTGTATCTTTATGTATGTTTCGTAGATAAGCAGGCACTTAATAATAAATGATTGGCCGATGGACTTGTTCTTGTACATAGCGTGTAGGACTGATTCGTTGAGTTTGTAGGTTTCGCGGAGGTAGCGGATTCCGGCGTTGGTTAGGTAGTATTCTGCACCTCGTCCGGCTAATTTGTAGTTCTGATTATAGTTTCTGCTTATGAATTTTCTGTTTAATAGGATAGTAAGTGTTTTGTTTATTGCAGTTGTACTTTTGTTTCTGTGTGTTGCGAGTAATTGAGAGTTTGCGTAACGGAATTTGTATAGTAGTTTTAGTAGTTCGTTTTGCGGTAGAGTTGTTTTACGTTCTGTCATGACTTTGTGTGATTGATAATCTTTCATCCCCACCATGTTCTATATCTTTTATCTCTTTATATGTATATATAATAGAGAGAGAATATTAATAAGTCCATACATCTGTTAATTTAAGTAAATATAGTTGCTACCGATAACAACCTTTTATGTGGATAACTTTAGATAATATGTATTGTATTACATGTGCGACAAGTAGTACAATATAAGTATAGAAATAGCACTTTAACAATTCAGCTAATACTAGAGTAAACGAGGGTAATACAATGGTTCTTTTGCCAAGTGAAATTGTGAAGAATGTGCCAAAACTATATGAGACAGAGAACGAAAGGTTAGAAGACAAAATGGCTCGGGTTAAACTGTTTCTGCCAGCAACAGCCTGGACGTGGTATGTCATGGAATATGACGGCAACGATACATGTTTTGGTTATGTAGATTCAGGAACAGATGGTTCAGAGTACGGCTACTTTTCATTAAAGGAATTGAGCGAGCTCAGAACTAGTAGCGGTTTTAGGGTAGAACGTGACATATTCTTTAAACCTAAGACACTAGATAGACTACAATTACAGTAAGTAAAAGGCGTGGGGGTAGCAATGCCCCCACACACTCAGGAGCAAAACCATGAAACGAGAAGATTTAGAAAAGTCGGCAATGGAGGCCGTATGTGCATGTCAGCACTACGACCTTGCCGATAATATTGAAAATATGACCGACGAAGAGTTACAAGACATCATTGATGGCAACTACGATTGTGAGATGTGCGGGTTACGTAAGAGGCGAGAAGTTTCAAAACAGTAGCACATGTATTACAATTGTGAGTGATGAAGCAAGAACCAGTACGCTCACGTTTTCAGATAGACGCCTCAAAGGCGACTCGAGACCACGCCAAAGCCCTCGCGTACCTGCAGGGGTTGAGCTTGACTGAATTTGTATTACTTGCGATGGCCGAAGTTGGCGATGCTAAGCTCAAAAAGCTTATCCGTGAAGAAGTCGGTCCCGACAAGAAACTCGAAAAAGACAAAAAATAGTATTTTAGCTGAATTGATTTAGGCATCAGACACATCCGTGTTTGATTTTTTTACTTATGGGTCATGGAGGGTAACTATGAATCCGATGCAGAACATATATGACACGCGAGCAGAACTGGCGAGTATTTATGTTTCAGATAAGGATCGTACCGAAAAACTCCGACTTATCATGCAAAAACAGCTTAATCGTGAGGTTACCTATGAGGAAGCAAGGCAAGCAGCCACAGATCTCATAAGTTTTTATAAGATACTAGCACAAGGAAAGAAGATAGTTTTAGGGGGTATGAGGAATAAGGCACGTTGGAAAGAGGTTCAATCATGACAACTAAAAATACATGCGCAATATTGGCCCGTGTTTCAGGCAAGGGGCAAGAAGATGGTTACTCATTAGACTCCCAGTTAAAGCTACTCAGGGATTACTGTGAACGAAACGATTACATTGTGTTGGAAGAGTTCAGGGTTGTTGAGACGGCATCAAAGGCTATGCAGCGCAAGACATTTAATCGCATGTTGAAATTTCTGACAGATGAGAATGTCTATAAGCTAATTGTTGAAAAAACTGATCGATTCTCTCGTAACTTTAAGGATGCAGTGGCAATTGATGAATGGATGCAAGGCGATGAAGACCGTGCACTCCATGCAGTTAAAGAGAACCTGATAGTGCACAAGAATGCCAAATCCGATGTGAAGTTTATGTGGAATATCCACCTAGCAGTTGCCAAAAAGTACACGGATAATTTACGCGAAGAAGTTATGAAGGGCTGGGCAGAAAAACTAGCACAAGGCTGGCTACCTGCACCGCCTCCCCCAGGCTATATGACGGTACTGCGTGACGGCAAGAAAATCCATGTTCCTGATCCTGGGGCAGCGAATACCATGAAGAAAATCTTCAAACTCTATCTGCAACCCGAGCATAGTGTCAGAAGTATCGGGCTAGAAATGCACAAAAGAGGTATTACGACGCGTAAGAATCGTCAAATAACAAAATCTAATGTTTATAAGATACTCAAGAACCCGTTCTATATAGGTCGTATTCACTTTGCCGATAAAGACTATATAGGTGCGCAGGAGCCGTTAATTAGCGATGATTTATTTCAGGCAGTGCAGGATAAGCTAGAAAACAAGTCCCCTAACAAGAAAATAGAACATGATTATGCACTCAAGGGCATGATGACCTGTGTGTACTGCGATAAAACTATTACTTGGTGGCATGTTAAGGGCCATTTATACGGTGCATGCCAACGAAAACTTGATGACTGCAAAAAGAAAAAGTTTATTCGCGAGGATAGAGTACAGAAAGATATTCTGTTGAGCCTTAAGGCTTTAGTTAATCCGTCGCCTGAGATTATGGAGTGGGTAGTCGATATGTTGAACAGTGAGAATGATGATAAGACAGATAATATGGCGGAGACGCTTAGGCATCATGAAATGGAGATTGAGCGATTTATTCGTATGGACGACATGCTTTATGAAGACAAGTTATCAGGTGAGATTTCATCTGATAAGTATAAGGAGAAGCATGAGTCGTTTCATAGCCAAATACAGGCTCTTAGGAAGGAGATTAGTGAGTTCGGTGCATCAACCACCGAAAAGCATGAAGAGGCCATATCTATCATCAAATTAAGCCAAAACGCAGCATCAATTTATATGGAATTGGAGGACGTTTCGGAGCAAAGGAGTATTTTAACCAAACTTTTCAAATCAATGGTCGTTCACGACTCATTCATATCTGTTACGTGTACAGATTTCATTAATGTAATAACTCAAAAAAGTATAGAAATGGGGGATATTTTGAAAACACTGAAAATCAATAACCTAACAATTAAAAAAGGCCTGTCTACCGAAGGTAAAACAGACCTTTTAACGCTTGATCCGCATTTGCGTTCTTTATGGTGCGGGTGAAGAGACTCTAACTCTCGACCTCTTCCTTGGCAAGGAAGCGCTCTAAACAACTGAGCTACACCCGCATATGATATATAGTTCAATACAACTAATAACGAAGTGTAATTATAGTGAATTTCACCCCAATAATCAATACATATACATATTACTAGTTATCGCGCCACATATGTCAGAACTAGTTTGTTTGTTTAATTTCTTCCTTAAAGAAACTCATAGTTTGCTTGATACCTTCTTCATATGACGTAATCTTAAAATCTGGATATACCTTCATAAATTTATCACTCGAAAAGTTATAGACACTGGCAGTTTAATAAGTCATCTCTCGTACTTCTTTGATGATAGGTATGAAAAGTTGCAAAAATGATAACGATATTGGTGATAAGACCTGTACTTTTAATTCTATGTTGATTTCATCTGCGGCAAGCTTTAAAAGCTCTCGCGTTGTTAAGGTTGCCTTATTGGCTGGCAAATGCCATGTTTGGCCATAAGCAGCAGCATCCATTGCTTATGAGCGATCAAGGAGTTGCCCTGTTCAAGGAATTAAGAGCAAGTGTACTCTACCCCATTTCTTCTTCTGTACTATTCGAAAGGGTTGCAGTCTTTAACTTATGAATTCACATCAGAACGGCTTATTTTGTAACTTTCAGCATGTTCGTGTTATCAAAGTACACCATATACGCTACTACCTTGCCATCGTTGCTCGTGAATGAAACCTGGTATTGGTAGCTATCCTGTGCGGGGAAGTCGCTCACAGGGATGGTTATTTCACATTTATCACCGTTGCTGATTTGGGTCTTTTTCGTGAGCTGACTACCACTGTTGAAGCCATAGAACCAATGCTCACAGGTACCAGATTGAGGACTTTCACTCAGTCTAAAGCTTGCAGTAAAGGGACTAGATTCAGATACGGAGTCAGTTGCTCCACCTTTAGAGAAGCTTATTGCACGCGGCTCTTCGGCATAGAGATATATTATACCCGGATTAGTTGTGCCACCAGTTGTTGTGCCATCATTTGATTTATAGGTCATTGTATATTGCCATTCACCGTTCTTGGGGAATTTTGATACTGGAATAGTAAGATTACATGTTTGTGAATTGCTAACTTTCACCGACTCTGTGACCTGGCTGTTGCCAAGTTTAAATATATAGGTGCACGTGCCGTTCAATTTCTCATTTGCGGTAGAGGAAATAGTAACGTTATTGGCGTCCGCGCTACCACCACCCTTCGTAAATACGACAGTTTTGTTCGTAAGCGTCTTCTCTTCAATTGGAGCTGCCGGAAACGGAGAGGACGAAGCTGACTCTTCGGTTTTCTCGCTGACAGTGTCAATTGTGTCAGCCTTGTTTTTATCGTTTGCTAACGTGTTTGTTTGATTAATTGTTGATTTGTTGTCTTCACTGTTATTGCGCACACTCTGAACACGAAAGCCGGTAAAAACAATCGCGCCTACCACTACCACGGCTATTAGTAGGAGCTTAACATGAACAATACCTTCTTGATTTTTGATTTTTATACTCATATTTAGGGGTATAAAGTAAATCTTGCTTATGTCAACTGGGCTTCACTTTGTGTTGCGGTGACGCCATTTATTGAGTTGTTTCTACTGATAATCTCGCAATAATACTTTGTCTATTGTCGCACTGCTCTCCGCTGGATTTAAGTAAAGGTCTCTTGCGACGCAATTAGCAACTAGCCAAAACAAAAACCCCACACTACATGGGGTATTCTCGTGGTGGCTCCTCCCATCATATAGCTTCGCGCCGGATTTTCCTGACTATCTGATTTTGGTAGGAAAAATCGGGCTCGGCATATAATTTGCATTATGCAAATTAGCGAACTCGCCTAAAGGCGGTTCAAGTTGCGATTAACCACCACGAAAAAACCCGACTTTGCAGTCGGGCTATTTCGTGGTGGCTCCTCCCAGACTCGAACTGGGGACACGCGGCTCTTCAGGCCGCTGCTCTACCAACTGAGCTAAAGAGCCACATTCGATTTTTTGGTGGGTGATGAGGGACTCGAACCCCCGACCCTCTCGGTGTAAACGAGATGCTCTAGCCAACTGAGCTAATCACCCATATTTAACTGATTGATTATAGCATAATTTTAGATTGATCAAAATGGTATACTATATCTATGAGTAGATATAAATATAAAAAATCTTACTCTTGGAGTGCTGATCTAGCATATGTTGTGGGGTTATTTGCATCCGATGGTTGTCTAATAAATAATGGAAGACATTTAAATATTACATCAAAAGATTGGGAGCTTATACAAACTGTGATGACCATCCTTAATAAAAAAGTTAAAGTTTCTGTAAAGAAAAGTAACTATGGTGGTTCAGCATTTAACCTACAGTTTAGCGATGTCGCATTATATGATTTTTTATTAAAAACTGGCTTAACACCAGCAAAAAGCAAGACTATTCGTAAATTGTTAATTCCTCCAGAAATGTATAGAGACTTTTTGAGAGGATATTTTGATGGTGACGGGACATTTTATGGCTACTGGGACAAAAGATGGCCTAATAGTCTTATGTACTATTGTGCACTCATTAGTGCTAGTCCAATTTTTTTAGAATGGATTCAGGAATCAAATTCTATTTTAGCTTTAGTGACAAAAGGTAAGCTTAAGCCTGGAGTACGTTCACACGTTCTTACATACGCAAAAACTGATTCACGAAAGCTATTCAATTTTATGTATTACGACACCCGTATTCCTAAGTTATCTAGAAAATACAATAAATTCTCAAACTTTTTAGAAAGTGACCCCTATGGTACAATTACTCCTAACGCGCGAGTGCTGTAATTTGGTAGCCAGGCATGCTTGAGGTGCATGTGTCCTCGGACGTGGAGGTTCAAGTCCTCTCTCGCGCACCAAGATTGATTTTCTTGCTTTGAAGCAGGGTTGCAAAGGGCTCTTTCCAGAGGTAGGAAGGAGCTCTTTCGTCATCTAAATGTATGTTCAAAAGCAAAATCCTAGCCAAAATGTCTTTTTCAACTGATGTACCAGCTCTCATCTTGTCAGCAACAGAATTAGCCAAGTTCAAAAACTCTTCCTTCTTCATCTTGATTTGTGCAGGGTCAGCTACTTTTTTACTTATTGCTCCTATCTTCTCGTCTAGGTCAATCACTGTGTTTTCTAGATCTTCTAGGTCATGTACGAGCGTTTTGCGTGCAATCTCAGGCGTACCCTCTGGCAGTCCAGTTAGCTGACGAGCTTTGGTGTCTAATTCGTTCTTCCTGTGTTTCCTAGCACCCTCTAGGCTACGGCGTTCTGCACGTAGTTCTTGGACCTTTTCCTCGGTATACCCGTCTATAGTCTTGCTGTACTTATCATATTCTTTTTCAGTGAACTTCATCTGCTCTAATACCTGATACAGGTCATTAAATATGTACTTAGCACGAACGCTCTTAACGCTACGTCCGCACAACTTATTGTCGCAACGATACGTAAGACCATATTCGCCGCTTGCAGACTTATTCTTACCTACACGCATAGGTATTGTGCTACGACAGACACCACAGAATACCATCCCACGTAGAGGATAAAATGTTGCACGCTTAGAAAACGGTAGCACTCTCGCACGCTTCTGGCTCATAGCTTGAACGGCATTATATGTATCCTCGTCTATCATAGGCTTGAAGTTTGTAATCAGTCGTAGGTCTACCTCCTGCTCATTTTGCACAAGGATGCCGAAGTAGAACGGGTCATGGAAGATGTTTGACGCTATCTGCTTTGTAATTACAATTTTTCTTATCTTTTTGTTTTTGCGAGTTATTCTAGTCATGCGGTGTATATCATTTTTAGACCAGAAGTCCACAATCTCAGTAGCCGTATGACCTTCGGCACGCATCTGCCAACCTCGCTGGATAAAATCAAAGTTCTTAGAGTCTGGCTCATAATAGCCTGTGATTTCATCACGCATATATCCCCACTTAAACGCACCAGATTTTCCTCTTTCGAAGCTACTTCCAACACCACGTAGTACGTTTTCGCTCTGGCTATCGGTATAGTTTTTAGCCATTGCAAACAGGATATTCAGCAGTAGCTTGCCAGCAGCGTTGTTTGTGTATTGTACTGTTGGGAACTTTAAGTCCTTGATGATGTCACTATCCAGCATATCCATAATCATGCCACTCTCTAGCATGTTGCGGCTCAGTCTGTCAGGATGCCAGCTTAAGATGCCATCGTATTTGCCAGCAGTTATGTCTGCTAGTATTTGCGTAAATTTAGGTCTATTGTTGGCTGTCCATGCTGACCCATTTTCTTCAATAGGATCGCCAACAACTATTAACTCCTCACGTTCGGCATATTCCTGACAGAACTTTATCTGGTCAGGGACTGACTGAGCTTGGGCATCTTCGCCCTCCGATGATTTGCGGGCATAAAGTACATAGCGTAGCGGCTTCGCTGGCTCTTCCGTGTGCTGCAGTGGTCTTTTTAGTATTTTGCCCATAGTCTAATTCTACCTGACTAGAAGTAGATACGACCACCATTGTTGTCTGATATTGAGACAGCATTTAATTTTGCTAATTTATTATTTTCGTCAATGGCTTCAAGAGCATCTACATACTCTATTAGCCCGTTCTCTATACTTTTTTGTTTTATTTCTTCACGAGGTGGAGCTGAAAAAGCAAGCTTTGACCCAACAGACACCTCTAATGTATAGGACATATAGTCCCTTTCATTAGTGCCAGTCGGGGCATGATCCGACTTAAGCGTTTTAGGTTTCTGTAAGGAATTATTTAGTTTGTTCGTATTAGCCGAACAATTAGGCTGCTATGCCAAAAGCTCACTCACTACTTCTACCTATAATTATACGCTTAAGCTTAGTATTTGTCAAGTAGAAAATGGTGTTTTTGAGATAATAAGAAGAGAGGTAACGCCGAAAATAAAGGAGTTAAATGGAAATAAGAAAAGCTATAGGACGAAAGCCCAAAGTCACCTATACAACTATGCTGAGGCTTGAAGATGCAATACAGCACAACAGCACAATAAGCGAGGCTTGTCGCTGGACAGGCATAAGTCGTACTACTTTCTTCTATTATATGCGTAATAACGAAGTGTTTAGGGAGAAGATGCTGGCGGCAAAAGCAAACCAGAGTAAGGTGGTATTCAGTTTCTTTACGATTACCTAGAAAAACCGTTGATTTTGCAATGATTTCGGAGATTATAGCGTTAAGAAAGTAACATGAATAAATGAGCAAATGGCGTTTGTAGGTGTAAAATCTGGACGAAAAATTCAGAGACGGTGATGTAGTGTATAGAGTCTCAATAACATGAACCGACTTTATTGCCCTCTGGACGCATTAAGAGCTTATAGGACGGGTTTTTAGGTGTAAATTGAGTCGTAATTGCTCACCAAGGTAAGTATACTAACTTTATGTGGTTCGCACTCTCTATTCTTGCATTGCTCATGTTGTCTGGCAGACGTACCGCCGAAAAGAAGGCTGCGACTGGTATAGACAGTATGGCAATGGCTTGGCTTCAACAGGCAGTTGCGTTACCACTTATTGTTTTGACACTATTCTTTGCAAGATTCTACTGGCCTAGTGACTTACCCCTTTTATTCTGGGAGCTTATGGTTGTTTATGTGTCCTTGCAAGCTATATATCTTTATTGTTACTACAAAGCCGTATCTATTGCTGATATAAGTTTTGTTGCACCTCTTATGACTTTGTTCTCGGTTGGAAACATGATTGGGGCTTACATTATATTGGGTCAAGTACCATCACTATCTGGTGTTATCGGGGCAGCTTTTATTATTTCTGGGGCATGGATAATATCCCGTGCGAAGAAACATGGTACCGCCGAATCAATAACAGCTCATAAGAAAGCTCTCGTATTAGTAATAGTTGCGATTATTGTCTGTAGTATCTTTTCAAACATAGAAGTAAAAATGCTGGAAATGAGCAATCCAGTAAGCTACAACTTCTACACTTCAGTTCTAACAGTGCCTTTTGTAATTTTAGTCACCGTGATTCTACTGAGAAGCAGAAAGCAAAATGGTTTAATTTATTGGAAGTCGGTCAATAAAAGTGTCAGAAGCAATGTATGGCCTTTAGCAATTGTTGGTGTAACTTACACTGTAAATATGTTAGCTACCTATCAGGCTAAAGTGATAGCCCCGAATCAGGCGTATGTAGGTGCCATAAAAGCAGCCTCAGTAATACCAGTCGTTATTCTAGGGGTATTATTCTTCCAAGAAAAGGTATCACGAAAACAATGGCTTGGCATTGGTTGTATGCTGGCAGGACTTGCTCTGATTGCTCTTAATGTCTAGGCTGTTTACTGCCAAGGAGGACCAGAGTAACGGGTGGTTGTACTGAATACAATTTCGTTATCATCAAAGACATGACGAGCAGGTATAAGTGCTGATGCAGATTCCATAAGCCCATCAAAGATTTCCGTATATTCCTCACGAGCTGTAGCAGCTTCACTTAATGCTTCAGTAACACTGTCTTGCATTGGATCAGGATTGCGTGCCAACAGTTCTGCGATGGCCTTTGCACTTTCTACTGCCTTTTGAGTTCTTAAATCATAAACGGCATTAGCGGCTAAAGCTATTTCATAGCCCTGAACCATCTCATTGTGTTGCATAACGGGTAATTCTTTACTCATGATGTATATCATAGCATATCCTTCATAATAATGCAAGTATTTGTAGTGCTTCATAACAGTAAAAAGTAGATGTTGTATAATAGGTTTTTTAACAGGGGTGGGCGGAAAAGAACAAGCACTTGACAAGCCCTTATGTCGCTAAAAAAATAGCTCTACCCCTGTAAGTATGAGGCGTACAAGCTCCATTGTGCGACATAGTTACAAGTACTTTGGCGTTGCACTGATTACCGTAAATCCTTCGTATGGATTCTCTCCTGCTGGTGTTATCATCTCGCTAAATGTAAGTTGAGATACGTTCACGGTAAGCTTATCAGTGTCAATCTTGGTCACGAATGGAACCTTGTCGTTCATATCAGGAAGCTGAATTGTTTTTGGTGGTGCAGTATCGAATTGGTCACTGTGTCTTGTAAAGATAAGTGCATCAAAGTCCTTAAATCGTAGTCGGTGCGTATTGAAGTTCAGATGGACTGGCTTGTCGTTCTCCATATCCCAGTTGAAATTGAAGTTAATGTTGCTTGAAGCAGGTATTGCAATTACATCTAGCGTAGTGAACTTCTGGCTACTTTCCCGTTCTAACGGTACATCATTTTGACGTGTCATCTCCTTAATATCTTCGTCAGACATCTCTCTACATAGTAGTGTTGTCAGGTGTTTTGAGGTTTTTAGACCCTCTAGAGGTATCGTCACCGCATCTTTGTCGTTTGTGACTGTCTTAGTGCCGTCTTTCATTTTAGTATGAGATTGTCCTGTTGCATGTATGCTTGTATGCTCAATGTCCACAGGTTCGATAACTTGGTCGTATCTTATATCAAATGGGTTATTCTCTATCTTGAGTTTGCCTAACGTACCACCTGATCCACCCTCTTTTGGATAAACATGCAGCATTAAGCTGACATCAGATTTTTGTTGCCACAGTCTACATAGAAGGTATGTCTTATCCCCTTCTTTTATAAAAATTCGGTAGTGTGGTGGCTTCTCCATAGATATATAATAACAGGGGTAAGTTCAAATCTCTTCGGTCAGTGATAACCCTAATAGGCATAATTAGCCTCTAACATCTGTTGTGACCTCTGAATCATCGTTACTTGAGGCAGTCTAAATACGGTCTGGTTTTGGTTTTCAAATAACCACTGTGCTATCTTATAGATAAGTTCAAAAGCAATCGCTTTTGGTGCACCAAAAACAAAGCCCGTCCTGTAGGACGGTTTTTATTTTGGTAAGTTGCGAGACTCAAGCTTTTATGAGTAAAAGTCCTGTGAACATTACGTTTTCCTTACTTGGCCGAGCGCACGCTTTAGCTCTTCGCGAGCACATAGTTGATACCCTCTATCGCACATAACGTAATGATTTTTAAAACTTACGTTCTCGGCAAGTGGTCATACAAATGAGCCATAGAGTATTCGTTGCGCAGTAATGGTTTGATATCTTCAATATTGACACCTATTTTAACCTTGGGATTAAGGGTGCCGTGCGGGTCAAATATCTTTTTGACCCGAGCAAACAAATCATACACTTCGGTCCCATACTGTTGGGCCAGATACGGCCCGCGCAGACGGCCATCGCCATGTTCGCCGCTAATACTACCCCCCATACTAATAACCAAAGTATGGTATTCGTCCATTAAACGGAAGATCTTTTGGCGGTCGCCCAGATTGCTTAAATCTAGTAGCGGCTGCATGTGTAAATTGCCCGTACCGGCGTGCCCCCACAGCGCAACCTGCAGATTATAACGGGCAAACAAGTTATAGACACTATGAATATACTCGCCAATTTTTTCTGGCGGCACAACGCCGTCCTCGATAATCGGCAACGCTTTGGTGTTACCTTCGTAATACGATGCAACGCTGGAGGCGGAATGACGGATTTTCCAGAGGTTTTCTTGCTTTTCAATATCACTTTCTACAAAGACTGAGGCGCTGTAGTTATCCAGGATTTTTTTGGCTTTTTTAACCATACGTTTCTGCATACGCGCATTGGGATCGTCAAATTCAACCAACAAAACTACTTTACTAAATGGCTTTTCCAGTAAACCCTTGAGCTGGTTAGGATTTATTTTATCTATAAAATTAAGCAAATGTTCGTCTACCATTTCGATAGAGCTGGGGCTTGATGCTAATTTACGAAGCTCAGCTATAGCTTTGGTAGTGTCTTCTATGTCTTGAAATGACGCAACAAGCAGTGTCGTGTTGGGGTTGTAGCTTTCAGTTTCGACAATTGCTTCTGTGACGATGCCCAAAGTACCCTGCGAGCCGACTATAAGCGGGGTCAGATCAAATGAGCCGTCTTTGCGCTTGACGTCAAACAAATTATAGCCAGATGAGTTTTTGGCAATTTCGCGCTGGGTTAGTTTAATGGTTTCTTTGTTTTCTTCTATAAGTGTATCTAGCAAGCGGTAGACTTCGCCTTCAAAACTGTTGAGGCCCATTTTTTTGTTTAGTTCGCGCTTATTAATCTTTCTGGTTTCTATTACCTCGCCGTTTGCGAGTACTACACGCATACTACGGACAAAATCGCGGGTACTGCCGTATTTGATACTTTTTTCGCCGCTGGCGTTATTGGCTATAGAGCCACCAATTGTGCAGTATTCTTGACTGGCTGGAAACGGTGGCAAAAATCTGCCATGCGTATGCAGGGTTTGTTGGAGTTTGCCATAGTTTAAGCCCGGTTGCACGGCGACGCTGCCACTCTTGGGGTCAAGCTCGAGTATTTTGTTCATATGAGCCGGGAACACCATCATGATACCGCTGCCGATGGCTGCACCAGTTTGATCTGTACCGGCACCACGGGCTGTTATAGGTATGACCCTGCCCCGCTCGGCGAGTTGCCAGGTAAAACGGGCAGACTTGCGTACATCGTTTTCGTTACGCGGGTACACAACAATAGCGGGTGCTAGCGTAAAGATACTTGTGTCAGTAGAAAAATACCGTCTGGCATCTGGGCTAGTAATAACCTCGCCAACTAAATGCTCTTGCAGGTAGTGCGCAACTTTGCTCATAACTTACAACTGTTACCGTATAATTTTTTATTACTAGTCCAATGATAGCATAAACGCTTCAATTTGGTAGTAAAAAAACAGATCTGTAATTATAGTTTTTGGCAAAAATATCGTACAATTACATCTGTTTAAATGCAAAAAGTGTGTGATGTTGGGCGGATGTGGTGAAATGGTATACACGCTAGTTTCAGGTACTAGTGCAGCAATGCGTGGAGGTTCAAGTCCTCTCATCCGCACCAAAAACCACTGAAAACGAGATTAAATTTTTTATTGCACTGCGCGGTCGGTGCGAATCATCCAGTTTTGGACAGAGTTGAACCGGTCTGTCGGGCTATTGATACTCACTTGGTCAAAGTTATATAAATTGCCGTAGCCGGTGTAGGTAAACCGGGGGCGATACAGGGCAACAGCCGGTGCATCCTCGCGCCACGTTTGTAAAAATGATAGATATTTTGCAGCACGCAGACTAGGGTCAATGCGCGTGCGGCCGGCCTCGAGCGCAGTATCGACAGTTTTGCTCGCGTAATTAGAGAAGTTAAGCCGCCGCTGCGAACGGACATCCGCCTGAGTACTGTGCCAATAAGCAAACTGGTCTGGATCTTGGCCCATTACGATTCCGTACACAAGCGCATCGTAGCTTCTATCTTCTATTGCTGTTTGTAAATCGCGCTGAGTGAGCGATTTAACAGACAAATCAACTCCCACGGCGCGCCACTGCTTTTGTATAATGTTTGCAACCGCTGCATATTCGGCGCTACTGAGTGTATTGAGCTGTATTACCAGTGGGTTACCATCTTTAGAGCGCATGCCCGTAGCAGGGTCGGCTTTCCAGCCAGCTTCGTCTAGCAATAATTTGGATTTTTCTAGGTCAAAGCCATACTGCGTAACACTGGCATTGTAACCGATATGTTCAGGTAAAAGTGGCCCATCAACCTGCGAATTTACATCTGATAGTTGCCGTATGATTTCTTTTTGGTTCGTGGCTTCTGTTAAGGCCCGCCTTACTTTTGTATCTTGTAAAATCGGTTGGTCGGTTCTGAAAAATACCATGACCGCACCCGTAAGTGCAAGGTTATACACTTTGGAGTTTTCACCCAAGAGGGGCGTGGATAACGAGCCCGCAACGCCGTTTAGCTCGCCCTTGTTAAAGCTCGTAATAAGATTATTCTCTTCTACGTAAGCCCGCACAATAAATTCGTTTAGTTTAGGTTTGCCTTTGTGATAGGTATCGTTGGCACGCAGTGCAATGCGCTGTTCGCGGTCGGCGGCGGTATCGCCATAAACTTCGACACCCTTCCATTCAAATGGCCCTGACCCGACAGGTTCAACAGTGTTAAATAACGAACCACGGAGTTCACCTGACAAAATAGTAGCTAACTTGTGCTTGGGAATAATGCCAATTGTTAAAGAATATGGAAAAGATGCCAATATGCTTGGTAGTTCAAAGGTAACAATCCGCTCATTAACGGCCTCAACCTTGACACCCTGCCAGCTTGAAAAGTACGGAGAACGAGCATCTGGATTTTGGATTGTTTTGTAAGTAAACACAACGTCTGCTGACGTCAGCGGAGTGTCATCTTGCCACACGAGGCCCGTACGTAGGACTATAGTGTACTTTTTACCGGTTTCATCTACAGACCATGACTCAGCCAGGTCACCTGTTAAACTATTTTTTTCGTCATATCCAAGCAAACCAGAAAACATCAAACGGGACACCGTTGCATCTACTTCACTGCTTGCATAGATAGGGTTGGCGTTTGTGTAACCACCAATTAGCCCTTCGCTATATATTCCACCTGCAATTGGTACTGTCTTAAGATAATAATCGCCGAGTGCACGTGTTTGTATGACTGTCGCAGTTATGAGTAAAACAACAAGCACTATCCACGACCCAATAAACCGCCGCACATCGTACAGCCTACCAAGACGCCTAAAAAAGTGCCTATCGAGGTTTTCTTCTGTTGTTGAGCCAATATCTTCAATTAGACGTTGTTTGCGCCTAAATTTACGGCGCCATCTTAATTTTGTGCCTTGATCTATCATTCTAAAGTTTTACAACCGTATCTTCAGCTACAGCTGAATAATATTTGCTAGTAAAGAAAGTGAAAAAACCACTACAAAAAAGATGGTAATGTTATGCAGGGATTTTTCGGAACCACGGCGCACAGTATTTACTTCGCCACCACCACCGAGCCCTGCACCCAGTGATGCTCCACGCGTTTGAATAAGAATTAATATAATAACTATTACTGACGAAACTATTGTAATGTAATTAGCTGGTGTCATATATCCTCTATAATTGCTGTCACTAAAATATTAACTAGTCCTATTATAACACCTGCAAGCATTGCTGCGCCAAAACTCGTAACTTCGAGTGGTTTATAGAGATAACTGGCGAGCCAGACCATAAAACCGTTGACGACAATCATAAACAAACCAAGACTAAATAGTATAGCCGGTAAACTCAGCAAAATGACAATTGGCTTAATAACGGTGTTAATGAGGGCAAGCACAAGACCAGCCACAATAATAATATATAGTTTATCGTTGTAGGTAATACTGCCACCCAAAAAACCAGCTGCAATCCATAAACCCAAACTGCACACAAACCAGCGGAGTATAAGCCTGCTAAATGGATTTTTCATGTATATGTATTGTAGAAGACTAGAGGTGAGACGGCAAGTTACCACTAAGTACTTTTACACCCGTTTCTGTTATTAATACATCGTCTTCTATTCTGATGCCTATGTTTTCGTCTTTAATATATATACCTGGCTCAACAGTCACAACCATGTTTGGCGCTAAGGGCTGGTCGTAATCGGCGGCATCGTGCGTATCAAGTCCTAAAAAGTGCGACGTGAGGTGAGGGTAATATTTTTTTAGCTTCTTTTTATTGGTAATGTCATCTATAAGTCCGAGTTTTTGTAGCTCGTGGGCCATAAGTTTGTCTACTTCGGCTTCATATCGGCGCATAAGTACCCCGGGCTGTAGCATATCTAGAGCAGCTTGGTGGACGCGCATAACCGCATCGTGCACCGCTTGTTGTCTTTTGTTCGGTTTTGTTAACGCATATGTTCTAGTGATATCTGCACTGTAGTTATGCACCTCTGCCCCCACATCTAACAGTACGAGTTCGTTCTTCAACAGTAAGTTGTTGTTGTCAACATAGTGAATTGTTGCAGCGTTACGCCCGCTGGCAACAATTGGCTGGTAAGCGTGGCCATCGGCACCACGACGTAAAAATTCGTAGCCAATTATTGCCGACAATTCCGCCTCGTTCGTGTACGAAGCCAGGTTCTTTTTGACTGTTTTGAGTGTGCTTGCCGTTATATCAATAGCTGATTGTAGTGCGGCAAGTTCGGGTGTCTGTTTTATGTGTCTTAATCTTGCAAGAGGCTTTCTTATATCAACTATGTCAAGACTACGATGTTTGGCAAGCAAACCCAGCAAGTGACCACGTGCTGGGTTTGCGTAAAAGCCAAAACTATCATAATAGGCCTCTACTGGCGCTATAGTATGGACTTTTTTGTACTTTTTAAGCAACAAATCAAGCCGCGTCCAGCCTGCATGGTATTCTTCTATTTCGGCAATGCCAGATTGACTCGTCAGTATTTTTTTATCTACTAACCCATCCCACTGGTCACGGTGATCTGAGCGTTTTGGTGCAATTAAAAAAGTCGACGATTCAGAAATTACAAGATAAAAATCGGGCTCATTAACCGCTGTTAAATACCAAAAGTTACTATCTTGACGAAATGGGAATGTCGTATCTGCACTGCGCTGCAATAAGCCATTGGCTGCTAGTACAATAAGGCCTGCATTGGTCGAATGTACAAGACTCTGACGGTTACGAACAAAAAAGTCACTAGAAAACTCTATTTTATTTGGCATACCGCCAATGATACACTAAGACTTAGATATTAAGGAGGCTAATGTGGATACTTCGACAAACAAAATTCTAGATATGCTCAAAAGCAAGGGTTGGGGATTTATTATTTTTATCATCGTTTTTGTGCTGGTTATGATGTTTACTGGTATTCGGCAAGTTGGCACCGGCCAAATTGGTGTGGTCACCCGTTTTGGCAAAGTAACCGGCCGCGAACTCGGTGAAGGCCTGCACCTCACACTGCCCTTTGGCATCGACCGTGTTGTGCGCTATGACATCAAAGTCCAAAAGCAAGAAGATGATTCTACTGCTGCCAGCAAAGATTTACAGGATGTTGTAGCGACACTGGCCCTCAATTACCGCATAGAAGAAGGCAAGGTGGGCGAGATTCACCGTACCATTGGCCCCCTATACAACTTCAAGCTCATTGACCCAGCTATTCAAGAAGTCTTTAAGGCTACTAGCGCCCGCTTTTCTGCCCAAGAACTCATAACTAACCGAGCAGATGTGAAAAACGAAGCCCTCAAGCTCGTTAAAGAGCGCCTAGAAGGCTACGGCATCATTATCGACGACCTATCAATAGTTAATTTTAAGTTTAGCGCCGCATTTAGTAAGGCAATCGAAGAGAAGCAAGTCGCCCAGCAAAATGCCGAACGCGCTCGATTTAATCTAGAGGCAGCCCGCATTGACTCCGAAGCCCAACAGGCACAATCATTAACACTAAGCCCTCTCTTTTTGCAAAAACAAGCGATTGAAAAATGGGATGGCAAACTACCCACATACATGGGTCAAGGTAGTGTGTTTAACATTCCTCTACAATAAGTTACTTATTGTACGAACGCAGATACTGTCGTAGTATCGTTGCCTTTTTGTCGCCTACTACTTTAGCCAGCTCTGCGTCCCGCGCCTGTTCAATACCCTTATAGCTGCCAAAGGTGCGTAGTAGCTTTTTACGTGTTTCGGGCCCAATAGTCGGGATATCATCTAGCAAACTACTCACTTGTCGTTTTGTTTTTAGAACTGTGTGATAACTCACAGCAAACCTGTGAGATTCGTCACGTATGCGTTGGAGTAATTTAATTATATGGGTTGAATGAGGCAAGCGCACAGATAAAAATTCGTCGTTTTCTAAGACCGTACCGCCTAATTCTACTATTTTTTTGCGATTTAGTTGCAGATATGGCCAATCTTTTTTAATAATTATCTCCTCAAACTGCTTGGCTAGTCCAATTGCGGGTAACTTGACCTGACGGTCTTCTAGTACCTTTAAGGCACTCGATAGCTGGCCTTTGCCACCGTCAATCATAAACAAGTCTGGTCGTGGCCAATCTTTGGCGTGTTTTTCGCTTAATCGCCTTTCTAGCACTTCGTGCATGTGGGCAAAATCATCATTACCAGGGATACGCATTTTAAATTTGCGATAGGCGCCTTTATCTGACACGCCGTTTGTAAACACTACCATACTGGCAACCGTGTCAGTGCCAGACATATGCGAAATGTCATATCCCTCTATTCGGCGTGGGATTTTGTCGAGGCCAAGGAGTTCGCTGAGATCATTAAGCGCATGATCACGACTAAGGTCCATGTTTTCTTTGTCGCTAAAAATAACTTGGTGATTCAAATGACGCAGTGCAAATAGCTCGTTACGAAGTATCGTTGCTTGCTCAAAATCTTTGTTCTTGGCAGCTAGTAGCATGTCTTTTTCGAGCTGTCCCATTAACCGTACGCGTTCACCTTTTAGATACATGACCAGCTTTTTAAGGTTTGCCTTATAGATTTGGCTATCAAGTGTGCCGGTTTCTGGGCCTGGGCAAAGCCCCAAATGGTATTGTAAACAACCACGCTGTGGCAAAACTGTATGGACAGAATAGGGGAAGATTTTGCGCAAATATTTTAATGCGCGTTTTACGCTAACAGCTGATAAATACGGCCCAAGATACAAGGCATCATCGTCGAGTGGGCGGCGGGTGTAGGTAACACTGGGGTAGTCGCTTTTCATATCGATACGTACGTAGGTGTTTGATTTGTCATCCCTTAGTAAAATGTTATAACGCGGCATATAACGGCGGATCATCTCCGCTTCTAAAAATAGGGCGTCAATTTCACTCTCAACCGCAATCCAATCGGTATCATGAATTTCTAGAACGAGTGCTTCTGTTTTAGGATCGCGGTTTCGACTAGCCTGAAAATACTGGCGTACGCGGTTGCGCAGCACGGCTGCTTTGCCCACATAAATAATCTCCCCAGCTTTGTTTTTATGAAAATAAACGCCGGGGTCTTTTGGGAGTGTCTGTAGTTTGTCTTGTAGTATGTCTGTCACGGTATGACTAATTATACTCTTTAGGGGCGATAGATATACTGGTCTACATTTAAAAACTCAGCACGATTTGCGAGTATATCTTCATACTCAACCTGTCCAGGCTTAGTTCCCTGTGTCGCATATGATAATACACCTTCTTCACCTTGATATTTTTGTATTTTACATGTTTGGTCTAGTTCATGCTGAAGTGCAAGCGCATAGTTACGGTTATCATAACGACAAGCAACGGCATCTTTATACCAAGGTAAGCGCTGTATCATGTCTGCTGAATCTTCGTAGCTTCCTGTTGGCGTATCATAAACTGTAAACTTTTGCTTTACTCGCACGATACCCTGCCCGTAATCTTCACGAGTCCACACCTCTACAAATTTATCACCTTTTTTTGCTTTATGGCCGTGAAAATTATTGTACGGAGACAAACTATCAACCCCACTATTACTCTCGACTGAAGATTTTACATATTCGACACTCGGGTTTATTTGATTCCCTTGTCTCACGACCTCACAGACTGCACGTAGTGAAAACTTAAGGAAAGTTCTTTGATCTTTGGTATATTGGGTTATGGTATCAATAATTTCGTCGGCTCTTGGGTCAAAGTACCAACCATCGTAGGTACCGCCAAGACAATCATTCGGGATTGATACGTCCACTACTGGGGGCGCCACTTCAGGCGGTAATGCGGTAATCGGTTGTTCAGCTACAGGGGCTTGTTGTGGCGGCACCGTAGATTCTGGGGCAACTTGCACAGTCATTATACTATTCTGCTTTGACTCACGGTAGTTTGCATCCAAGCCTTCAGCAACAGAGCCAACGACGGAAGCAAAGGCTTTGCCAACATGCATTATTTCGTCATCAATCCCAGTATTAATTGCCAGCGCAGCCAAGGCAAAGCCCAGCACGGCTGACTGCCGAGATACGCTTCGCTTCTTTTCATAACGTGATTCAGTACGTGCCATGAGTATCAACCTCTTTATATTACAAACTTGACAATTATACTACATTTTGTTATAATTGTCCAGTCTTTTAGTCATCCTGACTATAGATGTACCTTCGATCTTAGGAGTCAAAAAAATGCCCAACAACACACTCATCACGCCCCTTACAGGCAAATTTGCCTACAAGAGTCTGCACGGCTGGAAGACGTTCGGTGTCTGCTTGGCGGTAGTTTTCTCGATCATGCTTGACATGATCATGGCACCGTTCTTCATGTACGGAGCTAACCTGCCTGGCGGTACTGTCGCAGTCGTCACCACTAGCATGCTGATGGTTATCCTCTGGGGATACCAGACGTATTTTTGGAATGAATTTACCTCACTCCGGACCAGCATTGCCAAGTGGCGTGTCCTCATCTGGTTGTACGCATTCCTGTTTGCTGCAATGATTGTTAACGCAATCTTTGCCGTTGGATTCATCACCCAGATGCTGACGCCATCCATCAATCCTGCTTCACCAGAGCTCGGCGGAGTTAGCTCACGGGCATTTATTCCCCCAGCTGAATATCGGGATTTTTTCTGGTGGCTCTTGACTGGTGCAACGGCATTATTCACAATCGTGAATGAGCCAATCCTGATTTGGATCATCGCCCGGACGTTCAAGTCCGACGATGAAATCGACTTTCCTGAGAGCCAGAACGTGCGCCCCATCCGGGACAAGCGTCGTGGCTCGCAAGGGAACTTGATTGATCCGCTCTTGCAAGTTGGGAACGGGGCCTCCTAGGGTCGAGGTTTTGGTGGCCGGCGCTGTTTTAGTTGTAGCTCACGCTATGACACCACAAAACAATCGCCGGCCACCAATTCTTCACTTATTTACAACGGAAACTTGCTGACATGCTTTGCAAACCACATGTAGTTTGCGGCGGATGTTAGTAGAGTTTATTTGGTCGCTCGTTTTAGTACCACATGTTTCGCAGCTAGCAATATCGACTGCTTTGTCGCTAAACCCAATCTGCATTCGATCATCAAACACAAACAACTTGCCTTGCCAATAACCAGAGTCGCCGTATTTTTTGCCGTAGGCTACAATGCCTCCGTCTAATTGATAGACTTCTTTATAGCCACGGTTGAGCATCAGTACACTCAATATTTCGCATCTAATGCCGCCTGTACAGTAGGTCACAATCGGGCGATCTTTGTATTTAGAAATCTCGCCGTTTTCAATGTCACCAATAAAATCTCGGCTGGTGGTGGTGCCAGGTATGATTGTGTTTTTAAAACGGCCAATTTGCGCCTCGTACATATTGCGACCATCGTAAAAAATAACTTCGTTACCGCGCTCTTTCATGAGCTTATGGAGCGCTTCGGGTTTAAGGTGTTTGCCGCCGTTTTCTATGCCCCGTTCACTTACAACCAACTCGTCGGCAGCATTAAATGCTACTATTTCTGGCTTCACTTTAACTTTTAGTTTAGGGAAATGCTCGGTACCACCATCACTCCACTTGTAGGTGATGTTCTTAAAAAGCGGGTGTGTGTTCATCTGGCTTTTGTACGTTTTGAGCGCCGCTAAATCGCCTCCCAACGTACCGTTAATACCGTGGGGGCTTATGAGAATGCGGCCTTTTAGGCCCAGTTTTTCACACAGCGTACGTTGCCAAAACATAACTGTTTCGGGGTCTGCAAGTGGCACAAATTTGTAGAAAAGAATGATTTTTTCCATCATTCGGTCTTATTTAGCCTTTGGCTTCTTCTACCTTAGTCTCTTGGCTTCCTTGGCTAGATTCAACATCTGCTGCTGTCTTGGTTTCTTCTAGAGCAGCATCGGCTTCGGCAATTTGATCTTTTGGAGTCTGCACATCGGCAACCATAATGTCTAGGCCGGTAAGAATCGTAACACCCTGAGGTATACGAATATCGGCAACAGTTACTTTGTCGCCGTCGTTCACGAGCTTACTACCAGGAACAAAGAGTTCATCTGGCAAGTTGGCTGGTAAGGCTTCGACTTCTACTGTATCGAGGTTTTGTAGCACCATTAAGCTCAAGCGTTCGGCAGGAATTTCACCTTCTATACGCACAGGCACTTCGGCCTCTACCTTTTCGTTGCGGTTAACGGCGTGGAACCCGACATGTCGCAGAGTATTTTTGAGTGGATTTATATCGACGTCTTTAATCATGGCAAGATACTGCTTGCCACCAACACTAAGCTCAACTGGGTGGTGTTTGCCCGCTGCCTTGTAGACTTTTGTAAGCTCAACAAATGAAGCACTTACGGCAATAGATTCTTTGCCGCGTTCGTAAATATTTGCTGGTACAAAACCTTGGCGACGTAGTGCCTTGACTGCTTTGCCCAGTTCTGTGCGTTCGGTCAGTTTCAGCGTGATTGTATCGCTGCTCATGTAGTGTTTCCTCTTTTAGTTATCTTATTGTAACAGATGTAGTAGACTAAAGATACATGTCTGAGCTTTTTCTTTCGCACTTGGTTGCAAGTACGTCGTTAACAGAACGATTTACTAATTGGTCTGTGCAGGTCATGGAAACACTAGGCGCACCTGGTGCGGGGCTACTGATTGCACTCGAAAATATATTTCCACCACTACCGAGTGAAGTCATATTACCGCTTGCAGGTTTTACGGCTAGCAAAGGTAACCTTGGTCTTGTTAGCGCAATCATATGGACAACAGCTGGCTCGTTAGTAGGCGCATTGGTTTTGTATTATCTAGGCGCCTGGCTTGGCCGAGACCGCATACGGGCATTGGTAAAAAAACTACCACTTATGAAAGTATCTGATATAGATAAAACGGAGCACTGGTTTGCAACCCATCAAAACCAAACAGTTTTTTGGGCGCGTATGGTGCCGATTGTACGAAGTCTTATTTCGATTCCGGCTGGTGTTGAACGCATGCCGTTACAGGGTTTTGTTATCTATACGGCAGCGGGTAGTTTGGTGTGGAATAGTGCCTTGATTTTAGCCGGCTACACGCTGGGTGAACAATGGCATATCGTCGAATCATACGTAGGTGTTTTGCAGTACATTGTTGTGGGTATTCTTATTGTACTGATTGCTATATTTGTCTATCGCCGTACTAGATAAGTTTTTTTAGAAATTGACCCGTGTAACTTGCGGCCACTTTAGCAACGATTTCTGGCGTACCCTCAGCAACAATCGTGCCACCCTTATCACCACCCTCTGGCCCCATATCAATAAGCCAGTCGGCGGATTTAATGACATCGAGATTGTGTTCGATTATTACCATCGAATTGCCGGTATCAACAAGTGCATGCAAAACTTCTAGTAGCTTTTTAACGTCAGCCATGTGTAGACCGGTTGTTGGTTCGTCTAATATATAAAGCGTACGTCCAGTTGCGCGGCGCGATAGCTCGGTTGCAAGCTTGATACGCTGAGCTTCACCACCAGACAGTGTTGTCGCCGGTTGACCCAAACCAATATAACCTAGGCCAACATCTACTAATGTTTGTAATTTCCTTGCAATTGTTGGCATATTTTGGAAGAATTCCAGACTTTGCTCGACGGTCATTTCTAGCACGTCACTGATTGTTTTGCCCCGATAATGTATTTCGAGTGCCTCACGGTTGTAGCGTTTGCCGTGACAAACTTCGCACGGCACATAGACATCTGGCAAAAAGTGCATTTCTATTTTGATAATGCCGTCACCACTACAGTTTTCACACCTACCGCCTTTGACATTAAAACTAAAACGCCCAGATTTGTAGCCACGAATCTTGGCCTCGGGCGTGCTGGCAAATAGCTCACGAATGGGAGTAAACAAACCTGTGTAAGTTGCGGGGTTGGACCTAGGTGTTCGCCCAATCGGTGACTGATCTATAACAATTACCTTATCGAGCTCTTTAATACCCTCAATATCATCATGACGGCCCGGCACCAAATTTGCGCGCATCAGGCGTGCCTGCAGTTCTTTGGCTAAAATATCGTTGATTAGGCTTGATTTGCCTGAGCCACTAACACCACTTACCACCACTAACTGGCCAAGAGGAATAGAAACAGTGACGTTTTTGAGGTTGTTTTCACGCGCACCCTTAATGACAAGTGATTTGCCATTGCCTTTGCGCCGCTTTTTTGGCACAGGGATAGACTCTTCACCGCGTAAATACTGGCCGGTAATGCTGTTTTTGACTTTTGCTACTTCACTTGGCAAACCAGTGGCAACAATCTTACCACCGTGGATACCAGCACCTGGGCCAATATCTACCAAAAAATCAGCTGTTCTAATTGTGTCCTCGTCATGTTCAACAACAATAACAGTGTTGCCTAGGTCACGCAGGTGCAACAAGGTTTTAATCAGGCGCTCATTATCGCGCTGATGCAGCCCAATTGACGGTTCGTCTAGAACATACAACACACCCATTAAACCCGATCCAATTTGAGTGGCCAAACGTATGCGCTGGGCTTCGCCACCACTTAGACTCACGGCACTTCTAGCCAGGCTGAGGTAATTTAAGCCGACATCTTGCATAAACCGCAAACGAGCAGTGATTTCCTTAAATACTTGCTCGGCAATATGGCGCTCTTTGTCTTTTAGTGTGATTGTCTGAAATAAAGCCGACGCATCGTCTATAGACAATTCGCATATGTCCATAATTGATAACTTGTTTATAGTAACGGCCAGAACTTCGGGTTTTAGACGGCGCCCCCTACAGACAGCACACGGCCTCTCCTGCATGAACCGCTCAATATCACGGCGAATAAAATCGCTATCGGTTTCTTTGTGGCGTCTTTCTAGATTTGGAATAACTCCCTCATAGGTTGTTTCAAAACTACGGCCACTACCGAGTGATACCTGATATGTTTGGTTACCCGTGCCATATAGAATCTTTTCAAGATGGTCTTTTTTAAGTTCGCCCGTTGGAACTTGCAGCGAAAATCCGTAAGCTTCGGCAACGGCTTGCATTTTTTTCATGTACCAAGCATCAATGTTAATACGATTAAATGGCCTAATTGCACCCTCGGCAATAGTGAGGCGACCATTTGGTATCACCAAATCGGGGTCTACTTCCAAACGGTTACCAAGCCCCGTACACACTGGGCAAGCACCGTGCGGGCTATTGAAGCTAAAGGTCCGCGGCTCAAGCTCTGGTATAGCTACGTCGGGGTGGCTAACACAGGCATAACGAAGTGAAAATACCGTATCTTCGCCTGTATCAGCGTGATGCACCAGTAATTTACCATCTGCCAAATCAAGCGCAGCTTCGACGCTTTGGGCTAATCGACTACGGCTAGTTTCGTCATTTACTAAGCGATCAACGACAATCTCAATTGTGTGTTTGTAATTTTTGTCGAGTTCTGGGAACTCATCCAACGCATAAATGACGCCGTCTACCCGGGCCCTCGCAAAACCAAGCCGCATAAATTGCTCTGGTATATGTTCAAAAGCACCTTTTTTATCAAGTACAACAGGAGCTAGCACTATTAGCTTTGCATTTTCGGGCAATTTTGAAATTTGCTCGATAATATTTTGGGTAGTTTGCCGCGTAACGGCACTTCCACACACTGGACAGTGCGGCACACCTATGCGTGCATATAGCAAACGAAGATAATCATAGATCTCGGTAACTGTCGCGACAGTACTGCGTGGGTTGCGGCTGGTAGATTTTTGGTCTATAGAAATTGCCGGGCTCAGTCCGTCAATTTGGTCAACATCTGGTTTTTCCATAATACCCAAGAATTGGCGAGCATAGGAACTAAGACTTTCGACATATCGGCGCTGGCCTTCGGCATAAATCGTGTCAAATGCGAGTGACGATTTACCCGAGCCACTTAAGCCCGTTATAACAACCAGCTTTTCGCGCGGAATCGTTAAATCAACGTTTTTGAGGTTATGCTCTCGCGCACCTTTAATAACAATATACTCAGCCAAAATATCCTCCTTGGACGGAGAGATTATACCTGAAAAAAGGTTTTTCTTCCAGTATTAGACTCTTTTAACGCACAGATAATTGACGTTTTACGCGCACATGTTCTAATAATTTATCTGTGTTACACTAATTGTGTGAACAAACTCAAAAAATACGGCAAAATTATTGTCTTCGATACCCTCGCAGTACTTTGTTTTATTGGTGTCGTTTTGTTTGGCTGGTTACCTGGGCCAGGTGGTATACCACTTTTTTTACTGGGGCTTGGGTTTTTAGCCGTCAATCATGACTGGGCCGAACGTTGGCTTGAAACCGCCAAACATAAAGGCGTGACATTCAAAAAATGGCTCTTCCCTGATACGCCCTGGATTCGCCATTCCTACGATGTACTATCTGTCATAATGATGACAACTGGTGCAACAATTATTTTGAGGTCGAGTAACCGCGTCTACGAGGCCGGTTCTGTCATTATACTTTTTATGGGCTTATTTTTATTTTTACTTAACCGTGACAGGTTTGACAAAATAGCCGACCTTTTTAAACGCAACAAAGCATAAGTATTTTATATAATTTTATTGCATTAACATCTATTATTTAGTATAATTGCATTAATTAATTTGGTGGTTCTTCTATGTTGCAGTTTATTGTCTTGGGATACGTCCCAGGTACTTCAATTCAGCTTAACTTTTACGATTTTTTAATCGGTATATTACTCATTGTGACTGTTATGAGTTTTGTTTATGTGGTTTGGGCCACTAATATTCGTACAATGCACTTATATGTCAGAAAAGCTTTGTTCTACTCTTTTTTTGTGCAGGCATAAACAAACTTTATATATCATCAGGCAAAGGCAGAATGCTTTGGCCGTAGAGTTGGAGCTCCTCAAGTAAGTACTGGTCGTTACTGCTCAGATTTTTGCGCTGCGCCAGCTCGTGCAGGCGCTCAAAATAACGCTGTGCCGTACTGTTAGTGCCCCCAGATAGGAGTTTTATACTGCGGAACTTTTCCCATTCTTGTCGCTCTTCTGTTGTCAGTGTTTGTACAAAATTGCGCGCTTTATAGAGTGAGAACAGTCTTGCGAGTCTTTCGTCAGCAAAAGGCACATCTAACGAACCTATGCCTGATGCATCAGCAGCACGCACGACAGACATTGCCGTTTTGTCGCCGTCAGCAAAAAATCCGTCATACAGCTGGGTGTCTACTTCTTGCTCGTCTGTAACTAACGTTGCTTGTTGTTTTTTGTCTAGAATGTGCAGAGCATCGCATAACTTTTGGTATAGTTCTGGGTATGATTGGAGCCGCTTAAAATTCTCCCCGACTTCTTGCATGTCTATGTGTATACGCTCCTGAGAACCACTATCAAGCACGCTCAGTGGTGCAACGGCGGGGGAACGGTTTATTTGAAGCATTTTAATAGGAAACCGCTGCGTTTCATCATCTACTCGTTCACGCCACTGTAGGGCAATATCCGCCGGGCTTAGATTCATAAAATCTGTAGGATTTCGGCGTAAATCAAACACCAATACGCCTTGTTTACCTGGGTGTTGACCAAGAGAAGCTACCACAGTTGTTTTGTGGTATAAACTGGGGTATTTACCCGACGTATAGACAAAGGGCTGGTTTTTTTGCACAAGCGATTCCACAGCTTTTTTGTCACGCATTTTCAGTAGATATTCAAACAATTTTTCTTGTTTGTTACGTAGCAAACGTGCAACCGCAATTGTTGCCCCCACATCGCTTAGTGCGTTGTGGGCGTCTGTGTGTTCAAGTTTATTTAGACTTGTTAGCAATCCTAGGCGATTACTCGGCTTGCCGTTACTATCAAATGGCCATTCAACACCGTCTGGTCGAAGTGCCCGCGTCATCCGTACCACATCAAGCAAATCCCAGCGGCTCCTGTGGTCTTTCCATGTCCATTCGTAAGCATCGTAAAAATTGCGGTAGTTAGTAAAGCGCATAAACTCATCGTCAAAACGAATGTTATTAAAGCCCACAAAAATCGTACCGGGCAAGGCAATAGTAGAATGAAAGTGTTTTAAAAACTCGGCTTCGGTTATACCCTCTTGTATAGTTTTTTGGGGAGTGATTCCAGTAAGCATAATGGCATCTGGCTCAGGTAAAACATCCGGCGTTAAGGCAACCAAAATATCATCTGGCAGACCTATTGGTTTGAGTTGCATGTCCGTACGTTGACCAGCGAACTGCATGATACGGCTACTACGCGCGTTTATGCCGCTGGTTTCGAGATCGTAAAAGTAAAAAGTAGTAGAATCCATACCTAAAGTGTACCACCCCGGGTAGAGAACATGAGTCTATCATTTAATTGTATCATATTTATTTATATTTGTCAATATATTCTTGCAGATTGAAGCGTTTTTTTGCACCTGTCTCGTTCATATAACGCACCGCACCAAACACTGGCCGTTCAAACCACGACCGATCATGAAGCCCAGCAACACTCCACATAATCCCAGCGTAGCCATTTGGATCTGCACCATCTATAGAATAAAAATCGTTTAAACGTATCAAAAAGTCCACTGCCTGCTCGGGGGTTTCTGTCCATTCTAGTACTTTTTTGGCCCAATACATGCGCATATAACCATGCATTTTGCCTGTAGTTGTAAGCTCTTTTTGAGCTGCATTCCACAGCTCGTCGTGGGTTGCGGCCTGCTCGAACTGTTCAAACGAATATACAAAATCTCTTGTGTCTTGGCGGTGAGCATCAAGTGATTTTTTGGCCCAGTTAGGTGCGGACAAAATGTTATCGTAGTTTTGATTGTAGTAACAAAAATTATCACTCAGTTCTTTACGCACAATCATTTCCTCCAAAACCGCATCTGCGCCGGCTTTGAGCGTTGGGCTATCATCGCTCGGAATTTTGGGAGATTCGAGTATATGCAACTGTTGATTTTGTTCTAGCAACACCGCTTGCAGCGACAGCGCTACTCGCAAGCTAGATAACTGACCAAAATGCAGATAAGGGCTGAGGTTACTCTGGCTATCAAGGGTTGCAATATTCCTGTTGACTGCATAGTGAGATAGTTTGTTATGAATAAAGTCCTGTAATCCGTTATGTGTAGCGGTCTCTCCGGGTATCGCACCGTTTTTGGTACCGTTTTTACGAAGACCGCTTAAGACTGTGTCTATTAGTTTTTGTGGCCAGACAACCTCTGCTGTACCGTATGGATGATTCACGACTTGTGGCTGTTCCACTAGCCACTGGGCGAGCAGCTTGTGCAGTTTTGGACGCAGCGTATAGGCACCAAACTCTTGTTTGCTGGATACTACCCACACTGGCACGATGTTATGGGCATCAACCTCATATACTGGCGCTATAGCAGTGCGCGATATATTAGCTAAAAATGTCCGTGCGCTCTTGAGAGGACTAAGATCAATAAATAATGCAGCAGGCTTGTGGATTCTCATAAGTTCCACAACTTCTTCCGACCTGTCTTTGGTTTGTATAATAAGTTGAAAACTTATGTTTTGTTTCGCTAAATTATGAGCAACTTCATCTAGCCCAGCGAGCATAAATTCAAAATGCTCACGCGCTCTTTTGTGTGAAGACGCGTACAACAAAAAAATTACTCGCAAAGGTAGTTTGTGTTCGCAGGCACGTTTTTGGGCTGCATGTAAGGCGTGGTTATCCTGCACCCGCTGGTCTCGGCTCATGAGATAGATGACTGACTCTGGCTGATAGGTCGGGATAACGTCCGCTATGCACTGCGTACGCATAGATAACGAATTAATAGGTAATTGATCCATGTTGGCCGATTTCGATTTTTTGGTCTTTTTCGATACCATGACGTTCTAGCTCGCGCATTATTCCCATTTTTTTCATAATATCACGAAGTCTGCGTACTCCTTCTTCGTTTTGGTAGTCAGTTCGTGAGGCGAATTTTTCGATTTTACGGCCACGTACAAGGTAGCCATCTTTTCGTTTGATAATTTTCCAGGGTCGCTGGTTGGGATCAAGCTTATAGACGGTAATGCCCGCATCTGCTGGTTGCTCTGCAGCAATACGTGCCCGTTCGGCAGTTACTTCGTTTTTGACTGTATATAGCAACTCTTTAAGTCCTTGTTTGCTCTTGGCAGAAATTGCAAACAGTGGCGTAGATTTAGGCACAACTTTTTTGAGCTCTTTCATTTTAACATCTAGGGTTTCTGCATCTACTCCATCTATTTGGCTAAGTACAACAATTTCTGGCCGACTAGACAGGTCTGTTTTGTACTGCTTGAGTTCATTTTTTATGATTTTATAGGTATGTGCGACTGATTCGTTATAGACACTCACCAGATGCACCAATATTTTAGTACGTTCGATATGACGCAAAAACTCATCACCTAAACCCTTGCCGGCAGATGCGCCCTCAATTAAACCGGGAATATCAGCAAAAAGTAGTGAGGTATCTTTGTCGACATCAACAACACCAAGGTTTGGCGTTAATGTCGTAAACGGATAATCGGCAATTTCTGGTCGCGCATTGCTTATAACACTGAGGAGTGTTGATTTGCCGGCATTAGGGAGCCCAACCAAACCAACATCGGCAATCATTTTTAGCTCCAGCGTGGCCTTAAAGCTATCACCCAACTCACCGCGCTCGGCAACGCGAGGAGCCTGCCTGGTTGAGCTGACAAAGTGTGCATTACCAAAGCCGCCTTTGCCACCGTACGCAACAACTGCCCGCTGACCGTTCTCGTGTAAATCTGCAATCACGCCACCTTCTTCATCTGTCACAATTGTACCAACCGGCACCGGAACCTCGAGATTTTTGCCGCTGCGCCCGTGCTTACGTTGCTTATCGCCACGTACACCATCATCGGCTTTTATCGCTTTTTGAAAACGAAAGTTAGCAAGCGTGTTCTGGTTCCAGCTGGCAACCATGATGATATTGCCACCATCACCACCATCGCCACCATCGGGGCCACCTCTATCTACGTAAATTTCATGGCGAAAACTAACAAAGCCGTTGCCGCCATTGCCTGCTTGAACACTAACTTGTACTTTGTCTATAAACATTTAGAAAAATTATACAACAATTTACAGTCTTTGAACAGAGGTAGTTTAATGTATATATTTATATCTGGCTGCTTCGGCAGGAGAAAACAAGCGATTGGATATAACGTAGCGACCACGATAATTCATTTCTGACACATAAACACTACCGTCTTCATAGACTTGTTCAACATAGGCAACATGTCCCGCGCCGTACTCTGAGGTCACAACAATGTCTCCTGGTCGAGGTGATCGGTCCCAGCCCTGTGGAGCATAGTTATCCCAAGTGGCCGCGTTTCCAAGATTAGCAGGGAGAGGTCGGCCAATCTGAGCACGTTGGTTTGCAGCATACCACGTACAGTAACCAGGAACATATCCGTTATAGCCGTAAACTGCTGAATCCCCAAAAGCAAAGCCCGCATAGAAAGGAGTTATGCTGCGATTAATTGCTGCAGCTACGATTGTTCCGCCCGGTATAACAATACGATCCCCAATAACCAGACCACTGATCTCGGCATCGTTAAACTGAACAATCTGTTCTGATGGTACGTTAAATTTTTTGGATAAAGAGTCCGGCGTATCTCCAGAATTAACTTTGTAAGCTATACCGTTTATAGGCGGAATAACAAGTTTTGCACCGACATTAATAAAGTTACTCGTAAGACTGTTTGACCATTTAATGCTATCTGATGTTACACCGTACAGCAGGGCTAGGCTCGCGAGTGTATCCCCCTGAGCAACAACGTGGTCTTTTATATCGTACTTTGTTTTTATTACTGAGCTTAAAATTTGTGGCTTTAATACTACTTCTTTTGAGCTTACGGGGTCACTCAAACGAGCATTTACTGAATCTGCTTCATTAATAATTAGACCCGTTTCGGGCAAGCGCGCCATGATTGCAATGTTGGCAGCTATATCTGTTGAAGATAGCGTATCAAGAGGATTGGAATCTTTTGATTCATTAACGGTGTTAAGAGCACTAAAGTTTAGTGTGCCTGAACTGTTAGAATGTGTCACAACTAACAATCCTGCACATATAACAATGGCAAGATTTCCTATTAATAAACCATAACGCGTTACACGCTTGCGGTTTTTATGGATATACTTTGAAGTACTTGTAAGTACTTTTTGACGAGAAACTGTGACTGGTTTGGGATTTACGGAAGATTGACCAGCCAAGGGGGGTAGACTACGAATAGTTTGCTCCCGGAATGTTTTCATTCCATTAATGCCTACTGAAGTGCAAATATGAACATTTTAAGAACAAATGGACTATTTTGCCTAGAAATAATAACAATTATTACCTCTTAAGTCAATAACGTTAGCTTGATATTATCAAAATATATGTTATTGTTCTCTATAAATAAAATTCTGAAATACAGAACGTGCAGGTACCCAGTCCGGCGTACGGCCTTCCCTGCCCCACCCGGCTAAACCGTTCATGTCAGAGTATTTTATCAGTGAACCGTCTTCGCTAACTTCTTCTACAATTGCAACGTGCCCTTCGGGCCCATAATTACTCTGTGCAACTGCACCGACTACTGGTTTTGTATCAACTACCCAGCCAGGTGTTAGTCGTGCAAAGTTGTCCCACATGTTCGCATTACCCCAGTTGTTTGGTACATTAATTTTCCCGGCTACATACCATGTGCAATAACCACGCCAATAGCCGTTCTGACCATAGTTTACTTTATAACTCAAAAGCGCAGGTAGACGTTGTTTAACACCACCTGGAATCACAATCCTATCACCTAATTTTAAGCCGCCAATTTCAGCATCGTTAAAAGCAATTATTTCATCAACTTTTGCACTGAATGTTTCTGCCAATTTTTCTGGTGTGTCGCCAACTCCAACAATGTGCGTAAATCCATTGACGGGTGGAACGGATATAATTTTCCCGACGTCTAATCTATCACCAGGCAAATCATTTGACCATTTAATACTATCCGATGTCACGCCGTACTGGGCAGCAAGTGATGCAACTGATTCGTTGGCCAGTACGGTATGCATAACGATATCCTTTTTGCTTTTGATGGTCGCACTAAGGATTTGACCTTTTGTCACAAATTCGCTCTCGTTCAGAGCAGCCTTAAGATACAAGTCAATCGTATTTGCTTGATTAGTGACAGCAAGCTCTTCTGGTAGACCTGTTAGCTTTGCAATGTTAACAGCAACTTCTGCAGCAGACAGCGTATCAAGAGGGTTAGAGACTTTTTCAGTATTTTTATAAGCCATTCCATAGCTTGCTTGCTCGGATCGTGAATGACTATAGGCCAGATAACCGACAAGTCCAATAACGAGTACATTAGTGGTTACTAACGCATAGCGGATGACATTTTTTTTGAAGCGCCGCGTACGCTTAGCGGTTGCAGTTTTTATTTGAGGCGCAGTATGTGCATTAGCTGTAAACGCTTGTGTTCTCGCATGTACAACTGGGGGATTACGGTGTTGTCTGGGTAAAATATCCAAAGATAAACCTTTAACTTAGATGTCTCTCAACCTTAAAAAGCTACAATGTATAATATCAAGCTTATGCACTACGCGTCAACGACTATCCCTTACAATCAGTAGCAACCCCATGCTGCGCAATGTATGTTTCGTGCTGCGACTGTGTTTCACTAAATCTCGTCACACAATCCTTACCAGATACAAAAAATAAATAGTTTGTCGCCGATGGCATGGTAACTGCTTGTAGTGAACTAGTCGAGATATTGCTAATTGGTGTGGGTGGTAGTCCATCAATTTTATAGGTGTCGTATTCTTCGGGGAGGTTATCTGTGGTGTTGGATTCAAGTCTTATCCCTTCACGTAAGCGCTTTAGAAACACTTGGGCGGCTTTAGGACGATTATCACTCGGTACGCCGTTACTGTCAAAGGCACCTACTTCCCGCTCAACAATTGATGCCAGCGTAATGCCCTGGTAAATACTAAGACCCTGCGCAGATATACCGGCACGAATATCTGGCGATAATGCTTCGGCCATTTCATCAAGCGACTGACGTATAATTGTTTGTGGCATTGTAGTACCAAGCAAAAACTCGTACGAGTCAGGATAAAGATAGCCCTCTAAGCTAACACCGTCTGGTTTATCAACAAGAGCTGGGTGATCTTTGTACGCATTCGGCTCTAGTGCTTCCTCTATATCTGCGTCATTAAAGCCCTTATCTCTGAAAGCTTGTGCGATTTGATCGAGGCGCTTACCGGGCAATATGGTAAACAAATTCGCAGCCACACGGCCTTCTGTAAGTGTCGCAACAATACTTGCAACATCTTGAGATTGTTTTAACAGATACGTTCCAGCCTTAAACTCCTGCCCAAGCTCATTTGTTCGTACGTATTGCTCAAACGCGGCAGTCGAGCGAATTAAAGCCTTTTCTCGTAGACCCTTGGCTATTTGTGGCGGTGTAGCACCACTTTCAACTACATAAATTATATCTGTAGTCGCGCTTGTATCGACTGCCTGTAAATTATTTATGTATATACGTCGAATTCCCAAAAACCCAGTTATGGCCAAAATAACAATAATAATTACAGAAAACAAAAGTAAGCTGCGCCATTTTGATCTGTCTCTCATACCGAATTTATAGCGTTTCATGCCGTCAGAAACCACTTAACCTTCCTCGAAAAATTTTTGCATGTGAATACATTATAGGATTCAACCGCCCAAAGCAGATTGGTCGTCTCTTGGTTTCTGACGGGATTCATGCTGTTCTATCCATTAAACCACCCAAATAATCACGTAAAATTATACAGGCCGCTTCTGCATCTATGTCTGCTTTTTGATAGTTTTTTCCTCGTTGTTTTAATAACTGTTCGGCTTCATAAGACGTCCCTGCTTCGTCCTGGAAAATAACAGGTACAGAAACATGCTTGCCTAGTTCTGCTGCAAAAGCGCGTGTCGTTGCTGTTTGGTGTGTCTCTTGGCCGCTAAGCCCACGCGGCAGACCAACAACAATAGTAGCAATGTCATTGTCTTGTATGATACGTTTTATGTCGCCAAAAAAATCAGGTGATGTTGTGCGATCGATGGTTTGCAAAGGAGCCGGTAACCGAGCCGTAAGCGAAGCCAAGGCAACACCGATTCGCCGCTCGCCAACATCTAGTGCTAATACATAGTTACTCATAATATACCGTTCATGCAGTTTTAATTATCGCTAGACTTTTCAACAATGATAGTGATCTTGCTTGTTGCCTTGGGTGTCGAATAAACCCAAAACGGGCTATATGAGATTGTAACGTCTTGTACTCCCGGCAAATTTTTTATATAACTTTCGGTTTCACCCCGTTTTTTACCGCGCACATTTTCTTTTACGGCCACTTCGTCAATTTGTGGCCCCGCCGTGACAGAAGTCCTAAAGCTAATAAACGCTTCAGTGGGGCTAGGCTGATTATTTATGCGCATAATTGCCTGGTCAATACCGTTATCGGTAATAGTCTTACCCTTTAGAGCATCTTCGCCTTCTACGTCTTTTATGATGAGCTGGTTTAAATGATCTTTATCTATTCCAAGCATAGAATAAGTTACTTCTACAAGAATGTTTGCTTCTGTTGCTTCTTGGTTAACAACTGGGTCTGATGTCACTTTTGGCTGAGTAGATTTTTGGGTATCTGTAATTGCCAGTAATCCACCGCTCTCTAGTGACGATTTTAGTTCGTTGCTTACCTGCCCTTCGAGACGTGACGCAATAGTAGCTGCAGCATCATCGATATCTTTTTGGCTAATAACCTTTACTATAATGCTCGTGCCTCCCGCCATAGCCGTGCCGTTGGCCTGTACGCCGGATATACCAACCGTGTACGTTCGGGGTGTCAGATTATATGAATCACCGGGATTTTCTGCAGTGACATCAATCGTACGTACTTGAGTAGTGCAGTTACCTCCACCAGAGAAAGTACTTGCTGGCAGAGTGATTGGCTCATCACTCAAAAATGTAAATCCACTTGACGTAAAGCGTGTTCCAGCAGGTATTAATATTGAATTTTCACTACTGCTGCAGTTTTTCATTGTCATACTACCGCTTGCTTTGGCGCCGTTATCTTTTTGCCCGGTGGCGGCAACTTTTTGAGTACCGGTTTTGACACTATCTTTTTTGGTTGCAGGAATTTTGCGATTAGCTACATCTAATTCGGTTGTTGTGCTCGTTAAGAAATCAAATGAGCTAACGGCAGACGAGGTATTTGTTTTAATCGTTATTGTTGCTCGTGGCAGAATAAGTGCAGCAAAGTACCAGCCAACAATTAATAGAATAAATCCTACTATAGCCAAGAAAAATCCAAGTCGAAATCTTTCAAAATTAGGAACTCTTAAACGCTTGTCCTTTTTTGGTTTTGGAGTATTTTGGTCAGAATTTTTATCTGAAACATGCGAGTCTAATTTAATAGTCTCAGTTTCGTCTTGGGCAGCGGCGGCAGCAAGCGCACCAATGCTTGCCATTTTATTAAGTTCTGGTTCTTTTGCAGTATCTTTATCGTCACTATCTTCTCCCAGAATATGAGGTAATGGTGGAATTGCCGGTTTACTTTGTAGGCTTTTGGCGACATATAGCCCTGCAACGGCAGCTAGTGGCATTAAACTGTCTTCAGAAGTTATGAGAACGATATTTTTCTTTGCATTGACTCCAGCTTTTTTGAGTAATTTCATATTAATCACACTCTGCAGTGCCGTAGTTCGCTTTGGCAATACAAGGGCAATGATTTTAACCTTACTACCTTTTATTTTTTCAATAATTGACGTTATTTCGTCATCTACATCGATGTAAATCGTTTCTTTGGTGCCAGATATTTGGTTACTAGTTGCCATACTTATACACTCAACAGCCTATTAATTCTTTCTTTAATTGATCCAGCGGTGTGTTCGGGATTTTGTTGGTTTAGTGTATCTAGGCCTACACGCAACAAACCCATTGCTGTTATATATGTATGGTCGGTGACAACATCGGTTTTGTCAACTATGCCAACAACTTGCGAAGGATCGATATGCTCAACAACTGGTTTTCGTGTAAACGGAAGTGACTTATACCAACTATCGTCGCTGAGTTGCTCCATGAGCATAGTCAACGAAGAGCCACCTCCGCATAGAAGTAACCTGTGCGGTAAATGGTCTAGCTTTGTATATTCCCCAAGCGCTAATTCGACGCCAGATATCCACACATCAAGGGTTTTTTGCAAAGAATCTTTGACTTGTTGGTTTTTATGTTGTGGTATCTTGCTTGAATCTACTGCTAATTTTAAGATTTCTGCCTGATCAAAATCTGTTGCCATGTCACGCTCAATTGATTTAGTGAAAGCACGACCACCAATACCAAAAATCTTTGTTCCCTCGACGCCACCTTCGTTTAATACAGCTATGTCGGTTGTACCACCGCCAACATCCATAAGAATTGCATTGAGGTTAGCATTTGGATCATTTCCTATAACACTTCGTGCAACTGCAAATGGCTCGGCAGCAACGGCCAATAATTCTAGCTCTAGCTCAAGTGCCGTCCGCTCGAGTGCACCAATATGTATAAGTGGCGAAAAGGCGGTATAGAGCTGGATTACAACATCACGGCCCTGGAATCCAAGTGGGCTACTCACAGCATGACTATCAATTGTTATGCTCACAAGCGCACTATTTACAAGCCGTATCTCAACATCTTTACCACCTAGTTCCCACGCCAGTTGTGCTTTGGCTTTCTCTAGTGCCCGTGCCTGCACTAGACCTATGATGCGTTCGATCTCTGGCATATCGAGTGGTTTACTAGGATCATTACGGCTAAAATTAACTGTTAAAGTTGTGCCTTTTACGAGTTCTCCCGCAATACCTATGACGGCTTTCTCAACAGAAACACTTGCCATTTTTTCGGCTTGGGCAATAGCTTTATCGCAGTTATTCACAACAGATGCTATATCGGCAATGGCACCAGCCTGCATGTCCGCCAATTGCTGGTGCTCCCGACCAACACCAACTATTTCAATCGTATCACCCTTAACATGCCCAATAAGTGCCTTGATATTTTCTGTGCCAATATCTAAACCAAGAATATACTGCTCTTTATCAGAATTGGACTGTTTTGAGCGGCCAAACGAAGGTCGCTTTAGTTTGGATAACATACAATTTATTTTAACATAAGTGACTTAGTGTTTAGTGGTCGTGGAAACAAAAATAACACTTTACAAAAAAACACCAATATAAAAATTATATCTTACTCTTTTCATCGTCATCAGATGTATTTACAGGGAACAGAACGGCTTCGATTAATCTTATAGGATCTGCTGGCTGGACATCGCTTGCTAGTCTAGCATCAACTACGTCACCCTTGTTCTTTAGGATAACGTCAGAATCTTTTGCACACATAATCCCAAGCGCAAGTAGCGTTTTTTTACGCGTTTCTTCGTCATCATTTTTTTCAAAAGTTACAATCATGTGCCTATCAGAAGATTCAAACAACATATATAGGCTCTTTCTCTACGCGTATTTTAAGTTCTAGTTGTACAATTTACACGTAATCGCATTAATATACTAGTAAATATTTGCTACTTTTTTTAAACTAAGGCTGCTTTGATGCGCCTAATACCTGCGCTACTGGCTTCTTCTTTGAGGATTTTGAATTTTTTATTATCTTCATATAATTGAAGCGTGTGTTCAACGTGCGGACCGCCGCAAATTTCAAAACTAAACGGCTTTTCGGCACCGTCGGCAATCATTTTGTACACTTTTACGGTATCGCCGTAACGATCACCAAATTGCCCTAATGCGCCTTTTTCTTCCACAGCAACCTTGGTTGGATATTCTTCATAACTAACTTTTAGATCTTTGGCAATCTGCTCATTCACGATGTTTTCTACTGCCTGTAATTGCTGAGGAGTTACTTTTTCTGGATGACTAAAGTCAAAGCGAAGTCGCTCCTCGGTAATATTGCTACCGCGCTGGATAACGTGTTGGCCCAGCACATCGCGCAGAGCTTGATACATAAGATGCGTAGCGGTGTGGTATTTCTTATGTTGCAAGGTTTGCCCACCAAGCCCACCCTTAAATGTTCCTTTTGCGGCAGTCTGACTACGTTCACGCTGTTCATTCATAAGATTATCGAATTCTTGCCGCCACGATTCTGAAACAGAAATATTTTGCTTATAAGCTTCTTCTAGACTGAGTTCGAGCGGGAAGCCATAAGTATCGTATAATTTAAATACTTCAGCACCCGTAAGTCCGCCATCTGTCAGCTTGCTAAACTCGCGTACCCCCGCACGAAGCGTAGAACGAAATACTTTTTCTTCTTTTAATAAAATTTCTGCAACTTTGTCGCTATTTTGCACAACTTCTGAAAAATCATCTTTATATAAGTCTATGATTACAGGCACAACTTTTTCTAAGAAATTTTGCTCAATTCCTAAATCAAAGGCTTGTCTAATGGCTCGTCTTACAAGCCTACGCATGACATAGCCTTGCTCTTTATTACTAGGACTCACTCCGTCTACAGCCAAAAACACAGCAGCCCGCAAGTGGTCGGCAATTATTCTCATACTAGTGGTGTGAGATTCGTAAGATTTTTGACTAAGCTTTTCTAGCGCCTCTATTATTGGCAAAAGTAGACTAATCTTAAACACATCAGGGCTATCGATGCGTGCTGCCGCAATACGTTCGAGACCACCACCAAAATCTACATTTTGTTTTGGTAATTTTTCAAAACCGTGTTCTGTTCGTATGTATTCCATAAAAACTGAGTTACCGATTTCCATATAACGACCGCAGTCGCAGTTGGGGTGACAGTGTTCGCCGTAGCTAATGTCATGTTTGATATCAGCAAATAGGTAAAAGACTTCACTATCAGGCCCACATGGTTCACCAACTTTGACGTCTTTTGGCGCACCGTTACGGCTCCACCAGTTTTTTTCGTCATAAAAGAATATACGGCCACCTTGCTCGCCTACCTTATAGCCGTTTTCTTCTGATCCAATCTCAACCTGCTTTGCATCGATGTTTCGTGATGCAAAAAGCTCGCTCCATAAATCCGCACTTTCGGTATCTTTAGGTACGTTAAAATCTGGGAAGCCACTGTAACAGGTTACATATAAGCGCTCGGGGTCTAGGCCGACAACGCTCACTAAAAATTCAAAAAACCACGGTAATTGCTCGGCTTTAAAATAATCTCCTAGACTCCAATTGCCTAACATTTCAAAAAACGTCGTGTGGCGATTGTCGCCAACTTCTTCAATATCTTGGGCACGTAAACATGTTTGTGAGTCAACCAATCGTGTTCCGTTTGGGTGTGATTCACCGAGCAAATATGGAATCAGTGGTTGCATGCCTGAGCCTGTGAATAAAGTCGAAGGGTCATTTTGAGGCACTAGCAACGCCCGTGCGATAGACTGGTGGTGCTTGTCTTTAAAAAAGTCTATGTATGAATTACGAATTTCTTGTGCAGTCATATATCTCTATATTAACAGAGGTAGTAGCATTTGCCAACAGATCTATCTACTGAGGGATAATGCGTACAATTTTGTCTGTACCCTTGCCATTATCTGTCGCAATAAAGGCATCACCATTTGGTGCCTCAATAATTGCACGTAAGCGGCCAAAGTTAGTCAGGATTTTTTTGTCATTCACAACTGATCCATTGCCGTTTATTTGCAACAAACGCACATGCTCGCCCTTTAAAGTTGCCACCGCCAACCAGCCAGCCCACAACTTCCAGCGCGGTGAAGTTAAAAACGTAATGCCCGATACCGCTACTGTTGTTTCGCCAGAGTTCCATACCGCACTGAGTGCATCGGGGTACTTTTGCTTATCGGTCATGGGCGCCGATTCATTATAGTTATTTCTGGTTGTTTTAGGATCCCAGCCAAAATTACCTGGCAGTAACCAGTTAATTTCGTCCTGTTTATCGGTGCCGTGTTCGCTTGTTAAGCCAATAGCACCGTTTTTTAACGGTTTTTGAAGTAAGACTATACCCTGAATATTGCGATGCCCGTAGTTATAAATACGCGTATCAAATGGCTCCGCAGCGTTGCCACTTACCGCTGCGCCATTTCTATCCACCCGTAATACTTTACCAGCCAAAGAAGTTGGGTCTTGTGGGGCGCTAGCAAGCGCAGAATCGCCTGTGCCTATCCATAAAACACTGTCTGTATCCATGGTCATACGACAGCCAGAATGACGACCTGCCTGAGATTGTATATCACTTATAATATCGGTGTAGTTCGATGCAGATTTTGCATCGTCAGATAGCTTAAAGCGAGTTACTTTAACAACTGTTTTTGTCCCCGTGGCATTATAACAAGCGTACATATAGCGATTTGTTGCAAATTCATTATCACGCGCCAAGCCCAATAATCCACCTTCATCTTCAATGCGCACATTTGGTAGTTTTGCAATTTCCCATTTTTCTTTGCTATCTGTGTTTAAACCGTGGAGCTTACCGCCTCGCTCATTAAACACAAGTGTATTATTGTTTACAAAAACCATGTCCCAAATGTTGTTATAACCGGTTACAGTTTCTTCGGTTTTAAGTTCGGGTTCTAGCGGTGTATCTTGGGAACCACCCGGAGCTTCAAGTAAAGTTACTGCATCTTTTTTAGCTACATACGCAAACGCAAAAATACTACCGCCGGTAAGTAATGCAATCAAGCATGCACACGCTGCGAGTTTTATACCAAAATCCTTACTCATGTACCCTAGCATAAGCGAGAAAGAGTGAATTCGCAACTAGACGATAATTCCACCGCCAAGAACTGTGTCGCCACTATACAAGACCGCTGACTGCCCGGGCGTGACTGCCCGAATATCATCTGATAACACTACCTGTAGCGTATTATGGGCATTTTTCTCTTTTTCTGGCGCTACCTGTAGCGTACCCTCTACACATTGTGCACGGTGGCGGGTGCGGACTTTCACGCGTGTGCCGTGTACGGGAGTGCCGTTTATCCAATGTACATCATACAGATTTAGTTTTTTGCTCCACAGCCGTGAATCATCAATTGCGGTCGTAACATAGACTTCATTCTTTGCCATATCTTTGCCAACAACGTAACACGGTAAACCGAGACCAACACCCAAACCGTGACGTTGGCCAATAGTGTAGTAAATCGCCCCATCATGTCTACCGCACACTATTCCGTTTTGATCAATAATGTCCCCAGCTGGTTGTTCGCCAAGTTCGTGTAGTAAAAATTCTTTTATACCTACTTTGCCAACAAAACATATACCCATACTCTCTTTTTTGGTTGCAGTAACCAGCCCAAACTTTTTTGCCAAATCACGGACTTGCGGCTTTGTGTAGTCACCCAGCGGAAAGATAGTTCTACTCAATGCTTGGTTATTGATGCGATACAAAAAATAGGTTTGATCTTTGTTATCGTCCTTCGCTTTCATTAGTACAGCTTCCGGCTGGTGCAAATCTGATGATGAAGAACGCGAAGAAGCTGAGGAGTGCAAAGGAGATGCATCAGAATACATTGACTGCGAACCGGAGGCTTCGACACTGTTATTCGCATCAGATTTGTGCCAGACGCGCGCGTAATGACCGGTCGCAACTATGTCTGCCCCATCTGCAAGCGCTGTTTCGAGAAACAATTTAAACTTAATCTCTTGATTACACATAATATCTGGGTTTGGTGTCCGGCCAGCTTTATATTCGTTTAACATATAATCAACGACTTTTTGTCGATAGTCGGTTTCAAAATCATACATTTTAAATGCAATGCCAAGCTGAACAGCAACCCGTTTTGCGTCCTGATAGTCTTGCTTCCAGGGACACTCAAAACCGGGTAAATCTTGACTCCAGTTTTTCATGTAGACACCCGTTACATCATAACCTTGCTCTTTGAGAAGAGCTGCGGTCACACTAGAATCAACACCTCCGGAGAGACCAACATAAACTTTTTTTGCCATAATATCTATATTTTAGCAAAAATACGCCTATTCTTAAAGCTCCGAGGGGTGCATCTGGGTAATATGTTTGAGCGCATGACGCGGCGCGGCTTGCAGGCGCCCGGAGCCGTATTAAAATACGGTGAGGACGTACTGACAAGACAGCAACAAAGTCATGTGCCAAAGATATTGACCAGACTATTCGTCGATGGGAATAATACGGTTTTTCATGCGGTACCGCACCCGCTTGAGCTGATATTTCCTACCCAGCCAAAAAGAGCTCAAAATTAGTGGGAACATAATGAGAGCTGGCTGCCATAGCATCAACAGATGATACTTGTGGACCGGACTCGAGCGATTCGTCGGCGTTGTTAACCTGACCCATCAACTCTTCAGGTGATTTGTCGGATTTCTGGTCTGCAGGATTGGGTGCAGCCGTGTTTTCAGTTGTTTTGTCTTCCTCTTTCATAACGCTTGTGGTTTAAAGACATCATACCTTAAAGCACCACTTTACTCCAATACCACTTTAGACGTCTAAGAATACAATCACTTGGTCGGCTTTAACGTGCATGACCGCACGGTTAATGCGAATAATCTTGTCACCGGTTGGTGCAATAATCTTCATCTCGCAGGCAGATACTAAAGTCATAAAGTTATGATGTCGTGGCAAAATATCAAATGGACCGGTGTAGTTTTCGGCGCTAATACTGTACGCTAGCTCATTAAAGTAGCTTTTAAACGGCGAGTACACTATGACTTTCATGAGTGGCTTGCCTTTATCATCCTTCTGCATTTCAACTTCGGGATTTTTTGGATTCTTCTTGCTTTTTATACCTAACATATACGATTGTCCAATTTATGTATTAGAAAATAGGAATTAGGATGCAGGAAGTAGTGTAGATGCTTCATATCTCTTTCTAATTTCCTTACTAAAACATATGTATTGTTCATATCATATATTAACTACGAGGTTATTCTTAACCAAGAATAATCTCCTCGACACCATTTAGCATATCTTCTCGCTTCACATATTCCCCTGGTACACCCAGCATCTTCTCGGTTACAAACATATGTTGGGTAAAGTACTGTACGAGTGCTTTTGCTTTTGCAAAATCACTACGATCCTCAGGGCTGAGTTCATTTTCACCAATAATGGCAATAATGCCTTTGAGAGATTCGTACTTTTGTAACAAACTTTGCACCTGAACACTTAGCATATAGTGGCGTTCCCCAACAACTTCTGGCGTCAACAAACTCGAACTAGTCTTGGTTAGGTCTACAGCTGGGCGAATACCCTGCTCAGCAACTTTACGACTCAAAACGAGTGTACTATCAAGCTCGTGCTGAATCATTTGCACAGCTGGGTCGGACAAATCGTCTGCCGGCACATAGATAGTTTGCACGGCCGTAATTGAACCGTTTTCGTTACTACTAAGTCTATCTTGCAATGTTTTAATATCGGAGAATATAGTTGCCTCATAACCACCTTCGGCAGGAATTTGCTCCATAATTGTCGAAAGTTCGTTACGGGCCTGAACATAGCGGTACATGTTATCGGCAAAGAATAATACATCTTTTTTCATTTCATCGCGGAAATATTCGAGTGCAGCCGTGGCCGATATAGCAATGAGAGCTCGCTGAACAGAGTTTTCATTCATTTGCCCAAAAAACATACCGGTTGAATCAAGCAGGCCAGAATCCTTCAGAGTTTCATACAGTTCGTGGCCTTCACGAATACGCTCACCCACACCAGCAAAGAACGATAAGACACCACTGTTTTTTGCCACGTTATGAATAATTTCGGTTGTTAAAACTGTCTTACCCACACCCGCACCACCAATAACACCAATCTTACGCCCTTTTACAAAAGGCGTAAAGAAATCGAGCACTTTTATGCCAGTTTCGAGAATTTCAGGTTTTAAGGCCTCAAATTTAGTTGACTTGTTTTCTACCCGAAATATATCTTTGCGCGGTACGTTCATTTCTATTGGCTCACCACCATCAAGTGGGTTACCCATAAAGTCGAGTACCCGGCCGATGATTTTTTCGCCGGTAGGTACCTCTATACCATGTCCGGTACGTGCCGCTTCCATGCCTTTTTTAATCGAGCGGTCTGACATTATGTTTAAACAAATAACAGTTCCATCAGCTTTGATGTTATCGACTAGTAATGGTGCTTTCTTTTCGGAAGCTTCAACAATAAGTATTTCGCCAATACTCGGGAACTGTTCATCAAACTCAACATTAATCACAAGATCTTGAATGATTTTGACAATACCTTTAGATAGATTTACTTCGCTCATTCCGTTAGTAACCACTTAACCTTTCTCGCAAGTTATCCAATTGAAATGAAATACAGGATTCAGCAACAGAATAATTAAAATTCATCTTCTGGCTACTTACGGAACTCATGCTAGTGCCGCCGCTTTCTGTTTTGCTTCTCGTGCTGCTTTAACTTTACGCATTCCAATCACAATTTCTTTAAGTCGCGCATCTTTAATAGCTCGTCTACTACGGTTATACATCATGCGATACTCTGCAAGTGATTCATCTGCACGTTCATGTGCAGCAGTCATAGCCTTGAACCGGCTCGCATACTGGGCTAGTTTTGATTCCAGTATAATCTGTGCCAAAATAATGCTGGTCATGGAACGCTCTAGGTGTTCGACAACTTCGTATGTACTTGGTTCGAAAATATAAGTTAAATCATTTATAACATCGCCTTCAAGCATTTGTTCGGTTGTCGCTTCTCCCTGCTCTTGTAAGGCTTTACTAATATTCATTTGCTTCACGTTTTGAACTGATAATGATTGATAGCTCTGATAATACGCAATTGTATTTTCATACATTTGGGCTTCTTCTGTAATCGACTCAACATTGATATCTTCATCTTGTTTGGGTAACTTAAAATACTTTTTAAACTCAATGCCTTGTTGCGATAATTGAACGGCGCCGTGGTGACCAATGATTATAATGTCATGTTCGTTTTTATTATAACCATCAAGCGCTAGACGAATAAGTCTTTGGTCTATATCACCAGAAAACCCACCTTCAGCCGTTATGAGTATACGTAGCTCTTTTTTATCAGCCTTTTTTTGCTCAGCACGACCAAACCGAAAAGTTTGGTCCACCCGTATCTGACGATATATATGCCACAGCTCACCAAAGAATACTTCGGACTGCTGAACTTTACTTTTAATCTGACTGATTCGCATAGACGCCAAAGACTCAAAGACACTAGTCAAATTTACCATTGTGCTCATAGTTTCGACATCTTTAGCTATTTCTTGTGGACGCCTCATTTTGTGGCCTCATCTTTTACTTCTGTAACTTTGCCGTCTTTATCAACATCAATTGGCTTAGCAACGGCTTCGTCTACGGACTTATTGTCATCTTTTGGTTTGTCTTTGGCATCTTTTAGCTCTTTACTGGCCTTTTCTTCGTCGGTGACTTCTTTCGCTTCACCCTCATTAGAAAGTTCCGTCGGTGCTAGCGCTAAGTCAACTGGAGCCATTTTCTCTAGCATGCTTGCTGCCTGCAACTGATCACGTACACCATCAAATTGACTATCTTCTTTGATCGTAGTCGCTATATCGCGTACTTTTTCTTTTAGTTTTTTAACATCTAGTTGCGCCGTATCCTCGAGCTTCAAGACAATATCGAGCATAAGTTGTTGTTCTATAAAGTTATACGTAACAGTGGGTGATTGGTTAAATAGTTCTAACATACTTTTGCCACGCGCTAAGTCTTTGTGGGCACTAAGGGCCAGTTCCGAACCAAAATGTGCATATTCTTCTGCTTGACGATAGGTGGCGAGTGCTTTCATGGCAGCAACCGTATGGCCTTTTTGGCGTTTATTTTGGCCTACACCTCCAACGCGGGTTACGGACAAACCTGTTGATAAAGCTGGGCGATTACCACTTAGAAATACCTGCAAGTCCATAATCCATTGCCCATCAGTAATAGACATAATGTTTGTAGGCAAATAGGCAGTAATGTCGTTGTTGGGCGTCAGTACTATAGGCAAGCTGGTTTGAGTTTTATGATTACGCTTTAACTTACCTGCGCGCTCGAGTAGTGAAGAATGGGCGTAAAACATATCACCTGGGTAGCTATCACGTCCCGGTGACACGTTAGACAACAATGCTACTTCGCGGTAGGCCTGTGCGTGAGCAGTTAAATCATCGTATACAATCATAGTTTCCTGGTCACAGGTCTGCCACAAATACTCAGCCATAGAGCAGCCCACATAGGGCGCAAGATAAGTCATAATGAGTGATTCAAACAGTGTCGACACTACTACAATGGTATTTTTGAGCGAATCAGTATTGTTTAGGCGCGTTAGTAGTTCATCAATGTCGCTACGGCGCTTACCAATCAACACATACACGGTTATGATGTCGGTATTTTTTTGATTAAGCGTGATCTGGGTAGCCAAAGCTGTTTTGCCTGTTTTGTTATCACCCAAAATTGCCAAGCGCTGTCCACGTACAATCGGGAACAAGCCATCAACAGAAATGACACCAGTCTCGAGCTGTAAATCTAATAATTCACGTTCAAAAATCGGCGGTGCCGAGTTAAACACAGGCCATACGGCATCGGCGGCAATAGGGCCCTTACCATCCAATGGCTCGCCCATCACGTTGACAACCCGGCCAACAAAACTCTTACCGACTTTTGTCACTAATTTGTCATATTGTATAACCGCTACCATGCCCACTCGTAGTTTTTCGGTGCCCAAATGAAGTATAAGCACCGTATCTTCAAGTACGTGATTAATAAATCCTTTCGAACCGTCTTCGAACATCACAATTGCGTGGGCATTAGCCGGCTGGAGTCCCTTAACCAAAATAATAAACTGGTTAACTCCAACAACCTCACCGACGGGGTTACCGGCATCTATTAGTTTTTGGAAATGGAGGTTTTTGCCTTCTTTTTCACTCATTCCGCGGTGCTCCCATTTACAAGAGCAGTTGGTTGATTTGTTGCATGAGCATCAGCTACTATCGTTTTGTCAGCTGTCTTATCTAAAACTTCAAGCGCTTCAAGTAGTTTTTGCTTGCTGCGCTCAAAACGTTTACGAAAACTAAAATCATAATACTTGTTGGTTGTTCGTAGCGTGCAACCCACAGCTAATTCTGGTTGCAGGCCTACATTCAAAATTACATGTGGGTGTACTTCTGCCCGAAACCAATCAAGTAGCTTGGCAATAAAATCATCGCCAGCTTCAGATGGAAAACTCATAAACACCATTGGTGCCTTGCTTTTCAGTCGTGTCAAAAAGTGCTTTAAGGTTTCGCGGTCCTCAGCATGTATAAGATTGAGGTTATTTGCAGTCGCTAAACTTTCAAGCACACGGCCAAGCGTAGGAAGTGGCTGATTTTTGCTGCCGCGTAAACCCTCTTGATGAAAATATTCGTTAATTTTCTCGACTTCACGCAAGCATTTTCCGATGTCACCACGCGAAATGACAGTACTAGGTAATACAAGCTCTTGTGTTCGTTGCGGACCAGAATCGGGATCGACAGGGTTAGAAGATACGTGAACGGGTTGCTCGACGGTCGGCATTTCGGTAGTTACGCCTTCTTTTGATGTCGTTTGTTGTCGACCATGATGAACAGAGTGCGATGCAACAGGATCAAGATCGTCACGAGTCGTTTTAGGCGCCACTCCGAATGTCCTCCACAATAGTTTCTTTGTTTCTTTGCAACTCGCCCAGTATGTACTCAAGTTGGTCACTAAGGTCAATTTCATTACCTATCGCATCAAGCACGTAGTGGTTTACAATCTCGCCCATATTTTCTTCGAAACGATGAATAAGGCGCTCACGCTGGGCGTCAACTTCTTCGTTCAACTTAGTGCGAAGTATCTGGCGCTCTTCTTCGAGAGCAAGTTGGGTTTTTTGCATAGAGTCTATCGCCATTTTTTTGGCATCTTCTATCGATTGTTCGTACTTAGCAAACTCATCCTGCAACGTCTTGGTGATCTCCTGCTTCATGTACTCGTTAATCTGTGAGGTTGTCAGGCGTAAATCTTGTTGCAAGAACATAGCGTTTTCGCCAATTATTTTTTCAAAATGTAACCGACCTCGATTACGTAGCTCTTCACGGAATTCATCGTTAAAGATACTTTCGGTATCTTGGTCGACCGCTTCACCGATTTCTCTATGCTGATCTGTTGCTGACTTTGGCTTTGCAGATGGCTGATTTCCACCCAAGCGAATTGCAACCCATAAAAATGCAAAAGCAGACGCTGCTAATGCACCTATAACCAGTCCCAAGCCCCATGCGTTCATAGTTTTTTTACTCCCACCCTCTTCTTGTTACACGACTTTCATCATGATGCTTATGCCTTTAGTAATAAATATACACCGAAAACACAGATAATGAAAACAATTAAACTAGTAAATATTACTTGCAATAAGCCACGCAGGATACTTTTTTTACTAAGCGGATTACGGCCGATTGCGATAATACTACTACGAATACCTGCATACAAAATTGAACCTGCTATAAATGCCCCAACAAAGAATATAGCCGTCGCTAAGTATATACGAGCCGGGCTAAGTGATTTACCAGATATTGCCTGCCCCAGCTTACCGAGCCATTCTGGCGTCACGGCCGCACTCTTCGCGAGCGGGTTTTTACTGATTTGCACGTCTACTTCTATACGGCCAATATTAACTTTTTGTATATTGCCTTTCGTATCTTTGAGTGAACTTGTGCTGATAATTGAATCTTTACCATTAAATCCAGTAACAGCCCGGCCAATAATTTGACTCTGCTCAAATCCTGCTAGCATACCGATACCGCTTAAAGCTGATGCAGTCACATAATCAGCTGGCTTAATTTCGCCCTGCTGATCACTCACAATGACTTCATAACGGCCCACCGTCGCTACGAACACTTTTTGGGCTTCATCAGAAAGTGTAATGGGCGAATCATTGGCATCAACAACAACACCTAAAATTTTATCAAGCTGTTCGACGTTTATGGGTATAACCTTAGACGTGTCGCCGTCTTTTAGCCCAACCAACATGCCTTTTTGAAGGCTTTCGTCGGTACCGTAGCCCTGGGTAACACTTTGAGCAGTCAAAGAACCGGCTAAAGTCATTGTAATCAATACTGCCAGCGTGAAAAGTGAGGCGAAGCGTTTTAGCGTTAACCAGTGTTTATTTTTTGCATAAAGCATGCTTATGATAATAGTACACCTATACAGTGTGCTTCACAACGAAAACGAGATTTTCTACTAACTTATCCACAGCTTGCTGATTTGTCAGACGGCCAAACGTGATTCGTATACTACAACGTGCATCTTCATCAGACAAGCCAAGTGCCGTAAGAACATGTGATGGCTCGTCAGAAGATGCGCTACATGCAGAACCGGTCGCAACCATGACACCGCGCTCATCTAACTCCATAAGTAGCCTTTCATTGTCCCTACCCGGAATTGTTAGGTGAATATTATTCGGGAGACGATGTGACATACTGCCGTTAATTATGGCGTTAGGTAGGGTAAGTCTGAGTTGTTTTATGCAATAATCTTGCAGTTCTTTGAGCCGCCTTGATTCTTCTTCTTTCATTTTTGCAGTTTCTTGTAGAGCGGTAGCAAAACCAATGTTTCCTGCCACGTTCTCAGTGCCGCTGCGTATATTTCGCTCCTGGCCGCCTCCTAGAATTTGTGGCTGCAGCGTGATTCCAGAACGCACAAACAACACTCCAGTCTGCTTTGGGCCATAGATTTTACCACCATTGAGCGTCATCAAATCTACCCCGAGGTTATTCACCAGCAGGGGTAGATAATTCGCCGCCTGGCAGGCATCTGTATGAAAATATAAAGGTAGCGTATTTCCTTGCAACTTCCTGTTTTCTTTTTTTAACTTAATTACTTTTGCTATGTCACGTAGTGGTTGTATGGTGCCTATTTCGTTATTGGCGTACATAATACTTACAAGCACAGTGTTTTCGTCGATGAGCGTATCTATTGTTTTAACATCTACTCTGCCGTTAGCTGATATAGGGGCAATTTTACAATTATAGCGTTGTGCCGGCTTCAATACGGCATCGTGTTCGATAGCACTCACAACAATGTTTGCGTCTGGGAACTGTCTCATAACACCATCTACCGCCAGATTGTCCGACTCGGTGCCTCCCGCAGTAAAAATAACTTCTGATGATTTACAGCCAAGCTCGTGCGCTACCAGTTCCCGCGCAGACTGCAGAGCTTTTCTCACATCTTGGGCGGCAACATATAAAGCTGACGGGTTATAAAAATTATCTACTAAAAACGACTGCATGGCCGCAACAACCGCCTCGCTCATCGGTGTCGCTGCTGCATAGTCAAAGTAATAATTATTCATAATTTTTAATAGTTAAATGGTTAATAGTTGATAGTTAAGATTAGAAAGAATTTATGTATTATATGACAAAATTTGCTTGATTTGGATGCAATGCAAGGCGATAGCGAGGAACGGACCGAGCCATATATAAATATGGTGAGGGAGTACCAGAGCTGACAACGCAGCAATGCGCCAAAACAAATGAATTACAGGTAAGCAGAGTACAGCTCGTTACGAATTCGCTGATTATAGACTTCTACTGCTTCACGGAGACGCGAAGCTTCTGATTTACTAATCTGTTGATAACTTTGTCCATTTTGAGCTTTTAATATACCTGTCGGTCGTACATCATAGCGTGTGGTGCGAACTTGCCGATTCTTGTAATCATCAATCCATTCTTCGTGCCAAATCCAGGTGTGTTCATCTAAGCAAAAAAACTCTCTGCGCGTACCTTCTGGTATTGCACCGAAGATTTCACCGCCAATTTTTGCCTCACGGCGAATCAATACACGGTACAGCTCAGCTTCGCGGTCCTGCGCACGTTGTGCAGAGTTAGTAGTAAGTAATTTCTTAAGCAGCATTGATTTGTTCCCGTGCCAGTTGTGCCCTTCTGTATTGATCCATGTCAATAACTTCACCAGTTTGAGTTGGTAACGGCATCGCATTGACTATCTGGCGTGCATTAGTTGGTAAAGACTCGGTTCGAACAGGAAATTCGTTAATTTTGCCCATTACCTGCTCTGTTGCTACCGTTGCAGCTTGTTGTGCCGCCGGTGAAGCCAGATGGCTTGGTAGATAGTACTCTTTTTGTGCAGACTTGTCTTCTGGGGTATTTGCAGCAGCTCGGTTTATCAACTCAAGCCCAACATGGATGACTTCAAGACGCCTCGATATAACGGGCGGCACCTGTCGCTCGGGGCGTGCTGAGATGTTGTAGTTAAAATCGTTCATAGCTTAAATAATTCCTTTGCATTAGACGTCGTCTGAGTAGCAACATCATCAAGGTTTTCACCCCTCAGATGTGCAAGAAACTCCGCAGTCGTCTTGACATACTTAGGCTCTCCGATTTTACCACGAAACGGGGCTGGAGTCAAGTACGGAGCATCTGTTTCAAGGAGTAAACGGTTCAAAGGTACCTTTTTGGCCGCTTCTAGCTGATTTGGGTCTTTCGTAAAAGTCATGATGCCATTTAACCCAACGTACAGCCCGCGCGTAAGGATATTGTCTACATCGGCTATGCCAGAGCTAAAACTGTGCACAACGCCCCGAAGGCCGCTATATTCGTCAAAAATCTGCCAAAAATCAGCAAATGCCTCACGTACATGAAAAATAAGTGGTAAATCGTACTCTACAGCCATATCTAGCTGGAAACGGAGCAGCTTTTTTTGATCCTCTTTAGCTGAATGCTCATAATGATAATCTAACCCCGTTTCACCAATAGCCACAACCTTAGGTTTGGTAGCTAAATCCCGAAATTGCTGCAAAGCATGGTGATCATGCACATAGACGGCACCCTCGTGGGGGTGCAAACCGATACTTGCCCACACATTTTTATGATGACCCGCAAATTCCACAGCAGCTTGGCTATCATGTAGCGTACAGCCAACCAACATCAAACGCGACACACCCAACTCTTCTGCGGCTGCCATTACTTCTATAGGATCAAGCGGATAATCCGCAAATTGAATATGACAATGCGTATCAAATAACTGATTGGGCACTTCCTTCATATTATCTATTATACGCCTTTTGTGTGATAAATATCACACAAAAATAAACGTTCCTACGACTTTACTGAGTAGTTGTATCTTTGTAGTTTTCGATTTTTGGGAACAAAACGTGTGTTGGCTTGCGTAATATTCCTTCTGAAAAGATATTGTGTATTGCCTGGGCCGTATCGGGTAAAAATGGTTTGAGCAAGTCGCTAATTTCAAGCAAACAACCCGCCATATAAACTAGTACTTCATTGAGGTGTTCGGGGTCATTTTCTTTAGCTATATGCCATGGTTTTTGCTCTTCAATATATTGATTCAAGCCTCGTACCTGATCCCATACTTCGTCAAGCGCCCTGTCAAAGCGGCAGTTTTTGACAGCTTCGTGATATTCAGCCACATCATGTTCGGCTTCCGGAATATTGCCAATTAAACCCTGCTGATATTTTTCTATCATGACAACAGTGCGCTGGACAGCGTTGCCTAGTTCGTTACCAAGCTCGTTGTTATAAGCTGCCTCAAAATGCGCCCATGTAAAATCGCCGTCGTTGTAGCTAGGAATTTTGCGCAAAAAATAATAACGGAACGCATCAACTCCGTAACCATCGACAATTTCTTGTGGGCTAACGATGTTTCCGGTACTTTTACTCATTTTCTGGCCGTTAAATTGAATATGACCATGCACGTACAGATTTTTTGGTAACTCTAATCCTAAAGCGAGCAACATACCAGGCCAAATAGCCGCGTGAAATCGTAGAATATCTTTACCCACCACCTGATAATTTGCCGGCCAAAATGTTTTAAAGTCTTCATGCTCCGGGTAACCAAGTACCGTAATGTAGTTCATAAGCGCCTCAAACCAGACGTACATTACTTGATGAGGGTCTCCAGGTACTGGTACGCCCCAACTAATTTTTTCTTTTGGTCTTGATATACTTATATCTTCGAGTCCATCATTAAAAACTGATAAAATTTCATTTTTACGAGTTTCCGGTATGATGCGGAATTTATCATTTTCTATTGCTTCACGTATTTTGGGAGCATACTTGCTAAGTTTAAAGAAGTAATTTTCTTCTTCAACACGCCTATAGGCTTTGGGGTGATCCGGTTTTGTTCGTTCCTCTTCAACATTGCTTGGAGTCACAAATTCTTCCTGCGTAACGTCATACCAACCGACATACTTACCTTTATAAATATCGTCTTTAAGATTTTTCCATATTATTTGTGCTCGTTGTTCATGTCCTTTGTCAGTCGTACGTATAAACCTGTCATTGCTTACATTTAGTAGCTGTAGCATGTCACGAAATTTTTCAGCATTTTTATCAGCGAGAGCTTTTGGTGTTACCTTAAGTTCTTCAGCTTTTTCGGCAACTTTACTACCGTGCTCATCGGTACCAGTTGAATATATAACAGAGTTGCCTTGGGCACGTGCATATCGCGCCAATACGTCGGCGATAATTGCTTCCATACCAAATCCAGCGTGTGGTTCGCCGTTAATATACGGAATAGAAGTTGTAACGTAAAAATGCGACATTACCTCTAGTGTAACATCTTGGAACTTCTTTGGACAAAGACAGAATTATTTTTACATATAGACTTGCGACTAGTAATACCTCCAGCTTGTGGTCTTGACTGGTCACAGTGGCTAGAACATAATTAGTGTTACGTAAAGAGGAACATCACTTATGTATGCATCTCAACCGACACACTTATTCGCACAAGTAGTGCGCCAGGCAACACCAGAAGAAATTAAAACAGCTAATGAGGCCAACAATGGCTCGTCTATGCCCTTGTTTATTGGGGTTGTATGCTTTGTAGTTGTAGCTCTGGGCGTGTTTGCACTGTTACGGCGTCGACGCTAAGAATACGTGCTCGCGAGGTGCCATAGCTGGCAATGAGCACATTTATACGGTGTTACTTTACTGCCATGCTGGTACGCCGCGGTAGTAGCTGTTGCTTGAGCTTGTAGCCTGGTATCAAAAGCCAGCTTGTCACTACAGGGCAACGTTGTTTCGCTTTTTTGTAGATCACTTTGCATACAATAATTGTAACCCAAGAAAAAAGCCCCAAGAGTATTTCTTTGAGGCACTTTTCTTGGTGGAGCTGGCGGGAATGACCTATTTTCATGCAAAAGAGCTAAAGCATTTTGCATGGACAAGCAAGGAAAACTCAAACACCCACTGGGTGTTTTCGCCCTCTCGGGATCATACCACTAATTATTTCACCAAAGTAAAAACCCCATCGAAATGATGAGGTTTTTACTTTGGTGGAGCTGGCGGGTTTGATCCCGCGTCCATTCGGTTACTTATTGGCTTTCTACAGGCTTATCTAATCTAGTTGGTTTCTTTAGCTATTCATGATTAATATTAGAAAAAACATGAAACGCTGCAACCCTAAGTCTTAGCTACTTTAGTGGGTCACTAAGGTAGAGCAATCAGAAAATATGAGACTGAGTCGTTTTATCTGATATCAAACTATCAGTCGCAGCCAAAATTAGGCTGCTGTTGCAAAAGCAAGCTGTGGTGCACTAAAAGCGCTAGCAACTTGTTTTGCAATAGATTTCAGAGATTCTGCATCTATATAGTGTGTCCGGATAACGTTCAGACAACCGGCCTGCTGGCACCAATTTGTAAATTCCAAATGTCGAGCAATTCAGCCCCTCGTCGTCGGCGTGTAATGATTGTGTCGCCATTTTGCCAGTAAAATAAATTTGCTGGCAAAATTTGCGACTCAATCAAGCCGCCTCCTCTCAAATTCGAGAATCCTTTCTCGAATTTGGTTAAACCAAACCGAGCTAGGATAACAATTTGAAAACTTCCTCAATCAAGAGGATAAATTCATTATAGCATAAACGTAATGCTTATGCAAGTATTTTATAGAGTCTGTGCCAATCTTCTAATCTGAGTGCTTGTGCGCGCAGGGTTGGCTCTATTCCTGCTGAAGCAAGTAATTTCTCTGCTTCGGTCTTGGAGGTGCCGAGACCACCGCTCAAACTACTGCGAAGCATTTTGCGTCTTTCCGAAAAGCCAGCTTTGACAATACGAAAAAACTTATTGGAATCAACGTTTTCAAATAGCGGTATGGTGCGGTATTGCAGTTTAAGAATCTGCGAGTCTACCTTGGGCGGAGGTGTAAATAAAGTAGCGGGTACAATTTCGTCTAATGCTACCTCGCAGTAGAACTGAACGCTAACACTGAGAATACTCATAGTACCCGGACGCGCACAGACTCTTTGTGCGACTTCTTTTTGCATCAGTAGCGCCGCTCGGGAGAAATGTACAGGACTTTCACACATTAACCTTAGCAGGTTACTCGTCAAGTAGTACGGAATATTGGCAGCAACGTGGTAACCGTGTGGTAATTTACTGAAGTCAAATTTTAGTATATCGGCGTGTTCGACAGTAAAGTTAGAATGACTTTTAAACTTTTTTCTTAGAGCAGGGATAAGTGAGTCATCAAATTCTACACAGTGCACCTGAGCTCCAGTTTCTAGGAGTTTATCTGTGAGTGTCCCTAGCCCGGGACCGATCTCAAGCACCGTATCACCGGCGCGAACATCTGCACCGATGACCATTCTCTCAAGTGCATGATCATCATACAGCCAATGTTGGCCTAGGGATTTATTGGTTTTGTTTTCCATTATTATCATTTTAACAGATGTAGTTTGACTTTGCAGTCTAAGAGAGAGCTACCGGCGCACCGCATGGGTGAGAGATAAAAAAGACTGAGGCTCCGCCAGTTGGCGGATTGCAAGGTAATATTCTCTTAAAAGCTTGCTTTCAAAGATGAAGTTACGGGCCTACAGAATGTGGGATGCCCCCATAATGCACCGCTGTTAATAGAAGTTGTTACGGTAATGAAAATCTAACGCGGCTGAAGGAGTGCCGTAACGACGCTCGATATAGCAAAGCCCCCACGATAATTGTATTTGTGGATCCGTTTGGTAACCATCGCCGCCACACGCACTGACATTGCCCATTTTGCTTGCTGGTAATGATTGCGGTATGCCATAAGCACCAGATGATGGGTTTCCGGCTCGTTCATTCCAGCTAGATTCGCAGGCAAATAGCTCTAACAGTGCATTAAACTGCGCGCCGGTCCAACCCTTTTCTGCTGCCATAGCACGGCCCAAAGCCGCATTGTTGACAGTAATATTCTTCCAGTTTTGTTGCTTTGGACTACCGCAGTACACGCGCGCCGGAATACCATCGGCATTGAAATTTTCGAACTTGCCACTAATACCACGGGCCACTATTTGCGTGACGGGCGCTATGGTCACCACTTCTTGAATAAGTGTCCTATTAACTTCTACCCCGTTACGAAGTTCGAGCTGATAAGTTACTGATTTTTTGCCTTCTGAACCACGCTGCCTGAGCGCCGTTGTGCCGTAACTTAAACTTGTATCTTCAATTGTTTGAACCGGCATAGCGATAACTTCTTCGAGACTAACAACCTCAACACCAGAACGCGTCACAAAAATTTGGTTATTAGCGGTTAGTACCGTATCAAGTGCCGGCCGAACAGTATCGTCTTTTTCGAGCACAACGTTTTTTTCACTCAATAATTCGCGGACAGTTTTGGCCTGTGTGCGTAGTGGCAAACTAGTGCCATAAAGGTTTAATACCAACGGCGTTGAGCGCGTAATAGACACTTTTGTACTGATACCATCACGCAAAAAATCTCGACTGGGCTCTGTTATTACGGTGTCTTCTGGGAACACAGACAGCCCAACTTGTTCAGCAATACTACGCGGCGTTTGGGCAGCGCTGCTCGTAAACACTCTTTGGCCATTGTCTTCGACTAAAATTGGTTTTGCCCGATACACATTAATACGAAAATCATCTTCTTCTATAGGTGTGTCTGCGGCTGGCTCGACTACGTCACCATCGTTTAGGGTGATGTCAGCGTTTTTTAGTAGTTCACCAACAGTTTTTTCGCGTGTCGGTAGTGCCCGTGTTTGATTATCGGCATACAGAACAACAATATTTACTCCGTCAAGACGACTTGAAGTAATTGTATGATCGCGAAGCGTGATGGCTAAGATAATAATAATTCCAAACACAGACAGCACTGCTAGAAACGGCAAAATATGCGGGTGATTGCGGTACCGATGTTCGGTACGATGCACAAGTTTGTGCGTACGCGAACGATAGATTTTATACTTTTTACGCACCAATGGGGAGCTTTCCTATCATCACATTTATGTTAAGACGCTTGTATTATTATAACATCCACTATTGTTTGCTATGCCCCTCAAGTGCATTATACTCACCTATCGCTGTAAGTGTTTAGTGACTAATTCTATTACTTCAGCATCAACTTTTACTGCATGAATGTCTGTTACTGGTACCCATTGCGCCTCTGATATTTCTGATTTTCGTAGTCGTAAAGTCGGTTTTTTACTGAGTCGTGTCATAAAATACTCAGCGTCATAATGCAGGCCATTCTTGGTGTTTTTAATTGTATCAATACTGCGTACATCCGCTTCTATCGCTTCAATACCAACCTCTTCGTATAATTCGCGGATTGCAGAGGATATGACTTTTTCGTTTTTTAGTGTGCCGCCACCAGGCAACCCCCAACTGCCGCTGCTAAGCCAACCCTTCACAAGTAATATTTCTTGCTGACAGACAACTAAAACTCGGCTACGGGTGCCACCGCGCCGAAAGTAGATAAACCATAGCGGCCAAGCTAGCCAGAAACAGACAACGCCACATATTTGGAGTGGTCTTTTCATAGTTTTTCGAGCGGTGCAAAGGCAACATTTAACTTTTTTATGCCTTTAGCGGCGCTTCGCTTATGAGAAAACCTAGGTTTTCTCATCGCGCCGGGCACCGGCATAGCAAGATGCTCGGACTGCTCTTTCCTAATCCCCATTAAAGTTTCTCCAAAGGTGCAAAGGCAACATTTAACTTTTTTATGCCTTTGGTTTTAAAATGCACAGCGACATTATCTCCATCAACTTCTAACACTTTGCCGTCCCCAAAAATACTATGCCGAACGTGATCACCTTCTTCGAGCTCGACAACATAGCGCGGTTCGCTTCTATCTACCGTAACATCTGTTGAGTATGGTGAATGGGCGTATGGATCGGCCTGGGTAACTGCTTCGATTTCTGTCAAAAAACGTGACGGTGGATTATATTGCACTCCTCCATATAAAGCACGCGACGTTGCATAGAGCAAAAATAACTCTTGCTTGGCACGGGTCATACCAACATACATCAACCGACGCTCCTCTTCCATTTCGCGCTGGTCATACAGGGCACGACTATGTGGCAAGACCGTTTCTTCTAAGCCTGTGATAAATACTACCGGGAATTCAAGCCCCTTGGCACTATGTAGCGTCATAAGAGTAACTGAATTGTTAGTTGAGTCGCCACTATCTAGATCACTTATTAGACTGACATGTTCCAAAAATCCATCTAAACCAAATTCCTGGTAGCCTTTTGCGACAGATAAAAGTTCGCGCACGTTCTCGACACGTGATTCCCCCTGTAAACTGCCGTCGTCAATGTAAGATGAATAATCAAGTCGACGCAATAAACCATCGATTATTCCCTGCACAGACGTGTCTTCAACGATACGGCGGTAGCTAATCAATATATCTGCCAGATCAACAAACCCCGCCCGCGCTTTGGGGGTTAAACCTGGGCAATCGGACACTGATTCAAGCCCCGCTAATATGCCGCCACACTGTCGAGCCCATAACTGAAATGCTTGCAGAGACTTTTCGCCTATACCCCGCGTCGGTACGTTAGCGATGCGCTCAAAACTAATCGCGTCTTCTGGCTGGAAAATCAGACGCAAGTAAGCCACGATATCTTTAATTTCTTTGCGGTCATAAAAACGCACACCACCGACAACGCGGTAAGGTACACCGTATCGAACAAAAGCTTCTTCTATCGTGCGCGACTGCGCGTTGGTTCGATACAAAACAGCAAAATCACTAAACCGTCGCCTCGCAACATCGGTCATTGTTTTGACGCGTCGTATAATCATTTCGGCTTCGGCGCTTTGGTTCGCAGCCTGCAATACTTGTACTGGTAGGCCGTCTCCCAGATCTGTCCAGAGCTTTTTATCACTTCTCAGTTTGTTTTTAGTAATGACACTATGAGCTGCATCAAGGATTGATTTGGTGCTGCGATAATTTTGTTCTAACTTTATAACGGTTGTATTAGGATAGTCTTGTTCAAACTTCAAAATGTTACGAAAATCTGCTCCTCTCCATGAGTAAATCGATTGCCAATCATCCCCAACGACAGCAATGTTGTTGCCTTCTCCTACCAGCATTTTTACTAATTTATACTGGGCAGCATTGGTATCTTGGTATTCATCAATTAAAACGTAACGAAATTGCGCGCTCCATTTAGCTCGTACTTGTTCTGATTTTTCGAGCATGTGAACTGTTTTTAGAATCAAATCATCAAAATCTAGTGCCCCTGCATTTTTTAGAGCTTTTTCGTACAACGGATATACTTTAGCGGCCGCCTGTCGTGTCGGTGAATCAGCTAAAGAACTAAATTCACCTGGCCCTATCATGTCATTTTTGGCGCTACTAATTAAACTAGCAAGTGCACGGGGCGTGAAAGATTTGTCATCTAGTTGTAATTGTCTGATTATTTGTTTGATTGCACTTTGGCGGTCTGATTCGTCAAAAATGACAAAATTACTTGGTACGCCAATATGCTCCCCGTCCTGTCGAAGCAAACGCACGCAAATACTATGAAACGTTCCCATGAATGGCATAAATCCGCGGTTATCGGCCTTTTCTCCCAGCAAATCGGCTATTCGCTCACGCATTTCTTTGGCGGCTTTGTTCGTAAATGTAACTGCAAGAATATTGTAGGGGGTTGCTTTTCGAGTCGCGATTATATAAGCAATACGGTGTGTTAAAGTTTTGGTTTTGCCACTCCCAGCACCAGCCTGTATGAGCAGCGGCCCTTCAATGGATGTGACTGCACGTTGTTGCTCTTCGTTTAACCCAACCAAAAGACTACTGCTGTCTATAGAGTTATCTTCGTGTGCCCAAGGATCTATAACTGGATTAAAAACTGTCTGTGACATCTTCTTATTGTAACAAACTAGTTCGTCTGTCTTAGAACTTTTTAAATGTTTGGGCTACTTGTTTTACTTGTTCTATGTCAGCAGCATTAAACTGATCTTTGCCTTCTAACAATTCTTTACTACTGTGCGAAAAGGTTAAAACAAGGCCATCAATTGGCTGACTTTGTTCAAAGTTAACATAAATCTTTAGAGTTGCACCCTTACCAATCCCAAACACATTCCGCACAACAATTACTTCGCCAAAATCCGTTTCGTAGCTTCCTAGTAAGTTTTCTTTAGCAATCTCTACGCCATCATTTGCGCTCGTTTTATGATAGTAGACAGAACCTTTTTTGATAAAACCCTTGGAATGCATAGAGTCTGTGTTTTCATGGGTTGTAGATTCTGATTCGCCCCGCAGGTCAACACTTATGATATCGTCATCTTTTTTATCATCGCCAATTGTAATAATAAAGGATGAATCTGGATAAACGCCGTTTTTTTCTCTCGCATCAAAAGTACCCCAGGCAGACGGATACGCAAACCTAAATTTAAGTTCTTCTTGTTTAAACTCGCTAAACCCTACCGGTACTGTTTGTTCAATTTTTGTTTCTGCTGGGACCGCGTTGGTATTTTCTTTGGCTTGGTTTATTGGTGCAGAATTCGACGTAGCGGCTAACGGTGCATCCCTAAAAAATTCGTATGGCAAAGAAATATTTGTTTTTATAACTTTTGCATCGATAAGTAAATAGGCAGAAACCAAACCCACAAAGACAATCAACACAGCAACGAGCAAAAATACTCTGATACTCCTACTGCTTTTGCCGCTGTCATGACTTATCGAAACGAAGTACTTTTTGTTTTTTACAAGCTCTTGGAGCTCTACTTCTTTTTGGGCCTTTTCTTCAGCTTTTTTCGCATCTTCTTTCTTGGACATCATGGACTCAGCCAATGCATTCACACTAGCTGCCTCAGATACTTCGTCATTCGTTTGATCTTGCGACTGCGTGTCTTTAGCTGTTTGAACTTCGGTAGTTTCTTGTGGTTTGCTAGCCTCTTTTTGGTCGTCGTTTTGCGACAGACTTTCTTCTGGTTGATCGGTATTTGCTTGTTCTTGTGGTGGTGTTAGGGGCTGTATAGTTAAGCGTGCTGCTGAGGGTGATGATGATACTTCGGGTGCTGGGCTGATAGTTCGTACCGTCTCAGTGGGCGTCGATTCTGGTGCGCGTGTTATTTGAGGCGCAGATCCTGCCCCATTCGTGGGGGGAATAACCGGCCGTGACGTACCGACAATCTTGCCCTTGCCTGGCCTTGCGACATCCATAACTTTATCGTCATCGGGTAAATTAAATTTTGCCATTATGACGCATCCATAAGCAATCGCTTAATTCGATAAGCCGTATCGACAACGCCTGAAAATTTATGGTAATTAATGCTCGCACCACCTACTAATGCTCCGTCGCAGCCCTCTAACGCAAGATAGCCGTGAGCAGTCTGGTCATCAACGCTGCCGCCATACAAAATTCGAATATTTTTAGCAACTTTTTTACCATATAATTCACTTATTTGCATACGTATGTAGTCCATCATTTCCTTGGCTTGATCAGGCTTAGCCAACTCACCACCAAAAGTGCTTATGGCCCAAATGGGTTCGTATGCAATGACAACATCCTCAATCTCTTGTGCGGTTAGGTGCTTAAGGCCGGTTACCACCTGATCATGTACAACTCGTTTCGAGTGCTTTGCAAGTCGCTCTGCTTTCGTTTCACCCACACATAATATAGGGGTAATTCCGTTACGAACACTGGCAGCTATTTTTTCACTGACGTCAGATAGGGTTTCGCCAAATAAGAGGCGACGTTCTGAATGTCCGACAATGACATAATGTACCAGTTCACGTAGCATTGTAAAACTAACTTCACCAGTAAATGCACCCTCGTCTTTAAAGTACGCATTTTGAGCGGCCAGGCGGAACTTTCGCCTATCTATTTGCAGAGAAAGTGGCTGCAAAACTAACATGCTTGGCGCCAGTACAACTTCAACATCCCGGTAAATTCTAATACGCTCCTGCAAACGATGCACTAAAATACTGGCCTGCATAGTATTCAGATGCATTTTCCAGTTGCCAACAATAAGTGTCTTACGCATAATAATTGACTCCCGTCGCGAACAGGGGTGAGCAGCCGGAGCGTCGGGCTTTGCCCGCGCACCGCGCGATGAGCGGGGATATTCCCCGCTCATAAGCGCTAGCGCTTATATGCATTTTCCAGTTGCCAACAATAAGTGTCTTTTTAGTCATAGCTCTTATGTTTATTCTACACTATTGCCAATCTTTATCTAGGAGTGCTTCAATACCCGGCAGTTTATTACCCTCCATTAGCTCTAAACTTGCACCACCGCCCGTAGACACATGATGAAAAGCGTCCGTTAAACCCCTGCCTTCAACATAAGATACCGTATCGCCACCGCCCACAATAGTAAATGGTTTATGGCCAAAATGCCCAAGTAGCGCCTCAACAACCAATTCTGTACCGTGAGCGAATGGTCCAACCGGGTCATTATTAGTACCTTCCGTCTCAGTCACCCCCATCGTTCCGTTCCACACCACAGTTTTTGCTAGCTGTACACCACCAGCTATAAACGAGCCACTAAATGGTCCAATATCCAGAATTAGCTCGTCAACCGCTACCGTACTGGCTTTTTTTGTGGGTTGCTTAGGATATGACTCAATATCTGCAATCACATGCGCGTCCCAATCAACAATACGCGTAGAAGATGGCTTATCTTTGCTTGTTGCGACTACTCCGTCCTGCGGAAGATAAAACACAAATGGTCGTTTGGTTGCTTCTTCTTGTGCCTTGGCAATAATTTCCTTAGCTATTGGCACATCGTCTGGTTCGGCTAAACTTTTACCGGTTTTTATATCCATTGCAAGCAAAAAGGTGTTTGCCATAGCGCCACCAATAGCGATAAAATCTGCGATTTCGATGAATTTATGTAGCACTTTTATTTTATCGGATATCTTGGCGCCACCAATTATTGCCATCAGTGGTCTTTCTGGCGATTCCATGGCCGAGGTTATCGTATCAACTTCTTTTTCTAATAATAAACCAGCAACACCGGTCATGTATTTTGGAAGCTCAGAAACTGACACCGCCCCGTGATGAACAACTCCAAAAGCGTCTTGGACAAAAACATCACCGTATGCAGCAAGTTTACGGGCAAATGCCTCGTCATTAGCTTCTTCTTCGGCGTGAAATCGAACATTTTCAAGTACTAATACTTGTCCGTGATCCAATTTTTCGACCATTTCGGTAGTTGCAGCACCTATACAATCTTCTGCAAATAAAACGTCTGTTTGTAGCAATTCGCCAAGTCTTTCAGCGACAGGCCGTAGAGAATATTCTGGATGTATAGCACCTTCAGGGCGACCAAGATGCGAGATAAGTACAATTTTACACCCCTGCTCGCGCAAGTAATGAAGCGTTGGTAAACTTTTACTGATCCGATAGTCACTGGCTACTTTGCCGTCAACAAGCGGTACATTGTAATCAACCCGTACCAGCACTCGCTTGCCAGCAATATCGATGTCACGAATTGTTTTTTTGTAAAATGCCATCCCACCCCCTCTTTAGCGTCTATGTCGCATTTATCATTCTAATACACGTACTTTAATTGTATCTGTTGTGCCGACAACACCTGGGTATTGTCCCGAGCAACTAACGATAATATCACCTTGATTTAGTACCTTGTGTGCACGCAGCCAGTTTGTTAGTTTGGTGGCGGCAAACTTATCATCAGGACGTACATAGCTTTTGCAACTATACACAATGGCTAGTTGCTGGGCAACGCGGGTATCACTAGTGGCGGCAATCATAGGGATTTCCGAACGTTGCGATGCGATTTGTAGTGCCGTAGCACCAGACTTTGTTTCTGCCACAATTGCATTGGCACGAATTGATTTGGCTAAACGAATAACCGCGTTTGATATTGCTTCTTGTCGCGAGCTACCAGCATGGACGTTATCATCGATAAAAGTAACTTTTACGGGGGCGTTTTGTTCGGTGTACAGAATAACCCGTTTCATGACTTCAATTGCTTTAATTGGGTAGCGACCATTGGCGGTTTCGTCACTCAACATCACACAGTCAGCACCAATCAATACCGCAGTCGCGACGTCTGATACTTCAGCACGAGTTGGCTCAGGCATTTCTGTCATACTAAACAACATTTGTGTTGCGACAATTGTTGGCTTTGCGTATTTTAATCCTAGTCCAATAAGTTGACGCTGGATAATTGGCACACTTTCGGTTGGTGTTTCGACTGCCAAATCGCCGCGTGCAATCATGATAGAATCCGTTTCTTTGACAATCTCTTCCATGTGGGCGACGGCCGAGCGCGTTTCGAACTTTACAATTATCTTGGCAGTCATGCCAAGGTTTTTGATTATTTTCCGTAAATTGCGAATATCATCTGCTGTTTGCACAAAACTCTGAGCCACATAATCAATATCCTGTGTAGATCCAAAAGCCAAATCTTCTTTGTCTTTTTTGGTAATAACATCACCGCCAAAGTCTGTATCGGGCAGGTTGATACCTTTGCGCTTAATTAATATGCCGTCGTTTTCAACCCGGACGTGTACAATACCGTCTTTTACCGATGTAATCGTCGTGCGCACTTTGCCGTCATAAATATATAAACGCTCGCCCCGTTTTACTTTTTTGCTCAAATCATACTGTATTGGTATGACGTTGGTTTTTTCATAATCCGACTTATAGCCAAGTTGCAACGACTGACCTTCTTGCACATTTATAATGCCCTCAAAGTCGCCCAGGCGAATTTTGGGCCCTTGTAAATCCTGGATGATTGCAACAGGTTTTCCGTATTCTTTTGATGCCTTACGTATCCACTTGATACGCTGGCCATGTTCTGCATGATCGCCGTGGCTAAAATTTAAACGTAAACCATTGGCACCCGACTTAATCATGTCTAATATCGCTTCGTAACTATCGGTTGCCGGGCCAACTGTCGCAATAATCTTAGTCCGTTTGTAACGCTCAAGCGGAACAACCGGCACTTTTTGTGTCATTATATTCATATTTACTACCAGTGTATATCGTTATGCTTCAGATGAAAAGTCTATACTTACAATTTTGTTGTCTTAATTAGGATTATACTTAGATATCTAAGTATTATCTAGACGTCAGTTTATTTTCGACTAACGCGTCCCTTTAATGCAAGGAATGCAAGAGTAAATGACAATGTCAGAACAATACCAATTGCAATTAGCGTCTTGGCTAGCACATCCCACTCCCACCCTACATAGATAAGACTGCGTAGCCCATCAAGAAGATATGTTACCGGGTTATACATTGCAACAGTTTTGAGCCAACCACTAAGTGCCTCTAGCGGCAAGAAGCTCGTCGTCAAAAATGTAAAGGGGAAAAATAGCAGGAATGATGAATTTACAGCACCTGGGCTACCGGTTTTGAGTGCAATTGCATATGGGAAGCCAGTAAACGCCAAACCCCAGATTCCTGATATCAAAAGAAAGGTAATGATACCCGTAAAGCCAGTGACAAACTGCACACCAAGGAGTGCGCCGAGTATTACAACCGGTATCGATAGTGCGATAACAAGCGCAAAATCAGCAACCATCAACCCCAGCAGCAACGCCGTACGCTTAACAGGCGAGATAAGCAATCTATCAAAATAGCCAGATTGAATATCGGTTACCAATGCCGAAGCACGTGATATACCCGTTACTGCAAACACGATTGCCACAGGTAGCTGAAAAGCCTTGAAGTTATCAACACCAACAAATTGCGACACGTTACTTAACGACCCTACGTTCACGACAAAAAAGAACAATGGGATTACCAGCGCCGGGATCACCGACTCTGGTTCTTTTGGGATCGCCCGCAGTGCCCGGCCAGCAACAGTTATAAGATCTCTAAAAAAACCCGCAGGCTTAGCATCTACATGAATTTGAGTGGCCGGCATTTACTTACCCTCCTTATCATCTAAGCGGTTGCCGGTGTATTCCAAAAACACGTCATCGAGCGTGGTTTCGCGCAGGGTTAGCTGTTGAACGGGTATTTTTAAGCGTTCCATTTCTATTGCGACACTCGATATAACTGCAGACCCCTGCAAAGTAGACAGGGTAATTTCGTTACCGTGCTGTTCTACTTTAGCAATGCCCTTTAGTTTTTTAAGACTATCTAGTGCTTTATCGGTTATTTTATTGGCACGTAAAATAATCAGGTCTTTACCCACTTTTTTCTTGAGCTCTGACGGAGTACCTTCGACAACCAGCTTTCCACCGTCAATTATGCCAATTCTATCAGCCAACTGGTCAGCTTCTTCGAGGTACTGCGTGGTTAAGAATATTGTCATACCTAACTCTTTGTTAAGCCGGCGTACTTCTTCCCATACCTTGACGCGACTTGTGGGGTCTAAGCCTGTGGTTGGTTCGTCCAAGAACAGTATTTTGGGATTGTGCACCAGTGCGGCTGCTAGATCAAGCCGACGCTTCATACCACCAGAATAAGACTTGATGGGTTTATGAATCGCCTCACCAATGTCAACAATTTTTATGAGTTCACCGAGTCGCGACTCAACAGCGCTGCCGTGTAACCCATACAAATGTGCTTGTAAGCGCAAAAAATCTATGCCCTTTTGGCTAAGATCTAGTGCGGCTTCTTGTAATGCCACACCGATATCTAGCCGGACTTCATTTGCCTGAGTGACAATACTTTTACCGACAACTTTAGCGTCACCAGAAGTTGGTAAGATCAAGGTAACCAGCATTTTGATAGTTGTGGACTTGCCGGCGCCGTTTGGCCCCAAAAAGCCGTATATTTCGCCTTCTTTAATTGCAAGGTTTACTTTGTCTACAGCCGTACGTTCGCCGTATATCTTGGTTAGATTTTTTGCCTCAATCGCAAGCATACGTATACCTTACTCCTTAACGGATTATGTCAATAAATCACGGTAATTTACTGTTCTTCTGCGGCTATTATACGACTTAACAAACGACGCACAAACATTGATTTTTGCAATCACCATAACTAACGTATGTTTTTGGCAGAGCTTTATTATTTTCGACTCTACGATTTAACAGAAACTAACTTACAATCCTATGACCCTACAAAAATAATGATAACGGGCACCCAAAAAGCACAAAACATTTCTAATTAGATTTTACATATAAATTCTTATTATATGTACTGCAACACCATTTAAAAACCTATTCAAAAACAGAAATGAAAAAACGCCACCGTAGGGTGACGTTCTTACATTGGTGAACCTTATAGAGTCGAATTGGAACCGTATCTGTACCGAGATTATACGCTGGAACGGATTATTAGGTAAACAACTGTGGTCGTTAGACTTACCCGCAGCTGTTTGAACCTAACCTGTGCTAACTACTGTATTACTAGCTAAATTGCATATTATCCAGAGTGTACTAGTGATTAGGCGAAATCGTCCAGTCCCTATAACTATTATACAATATCGGGGTTTTATCCTACCTGGCTACTATGGTCTAAGCTGTAGTAAAAGGACAGGGCGTACTAGTAAGAGATGACTCATAGCTGTTATGATGAAAGCAATATGATAGTTCGCTTACAGAAACAGAAAAATATCGGTATTGTGGCAGGTCTACTAGCTTCGTGGACGGGCGTAGCAATTATTTACGCTGCTCCACAGAAAAACCTTGTCTACCTTGCCATTGGTTTAATTATTCTAGGTTTAGTCTTGTGGTTTTGGGGAGTTGCAACCTACGCAAGAGCTAAAGGCTATCCTGCTATTCTAGGAGTATGTCTAGCTCTGCTTCTCAATATACTCGCCTTACTAGTGTTGCTAGTAATACCAGATAAAACCAAGACATCGACTACTGTGTAGTCAACACCTGCCTACCTTAGTTTCTTCTTGAGCCACTTGTTCGTAAGATACACAGCAAGCCCACCTACTAGCGGATAGAATATGATAATTATATAAGCAAAGATGCGTCCTTGCTCATTTGTGTCTTTTGAAGGAAAGAGTGCTGGTACCAAACTCACCACTATCAAGCTCACAATGGAGCCACCAACAAAAAACGCAACTACAAAAGCAAGTGTTTTAATAATCAGGTGCTTAACCAATTTAGGGTTTTTCGGCGGTGCAATTTGTGTTCCCACTACTTGCTGCTTACCCTTTACACTTGTCGCAATCATCATGACCACACCACTAACGATTGCAGCCAACGATACATACATAAGAACAGATACTAGTTTCGCTCCAACCTGTTCCGCAGTGAAGTTATCAGAACAGGTATTCGTTCCTGACGTACACTCTCCAACCTTGCCGTAAAGAGGTAGCAATATAACAAAGGAGAGTATTATGCCAGCGACAAAACCTATTACTCCGCCTACCATTAGTTTCTTAGCGGTTTTTTCAGAAATTAGCTTATTGTTCATATTGTTCTTATTGTATCTGAAAAACCGTTACATATCTAGGAAATGAAAAACGCATTATTGCTACAATTAGAAGAGAGATGAATAACAAAAATTACCCAAATCTAAAACCGTGGAAGCGAGGTCAGTCGGGCAACCCTGCTGGACGTAAACTAGGTAGTAAAAATGTATCAACTATTGTTCGTAAGCTATTAGAGCAGGACGCAGAGGGCGGGATACTATCCAGTAGCAACCTAACTGACCTTACAAATGGTCAACCCACTAGCTATGCCCAAGCAATGGCACTGGCTATGATTAGAAAAGCTCTTGAGGGAGACGTACGAGCTGTCAGATGGCTTTCTGAGCGTCAAGACATAAGTTATATCATTGAAGACAGAACGGGCTTTTTCGATAAACCTACACTGGTCATTGAGGTTATCAAGTCAGACACATCAGCAGTAAGTTAGCAGTGGGGCTGTTCACTGAAAGGTGACGAAATACGTGAAGTTACCATGCGTATGATTTTTTTCGGCGATATATGTTTGCGTTAACTACAAAAATAAGCATTAAGGTATTGACAAACTGCTTTTGCTTCTGTATAATTAATAGTGAACGTACCATACCAGATTGTTTTAAGTAGTAAACTTGAAGCTCTCTGACCTGGTACGTTCTTTGATTCCAGGACAGATACAGTGTTTACGGCATTCTAGGTAGGGGTCCGACAGTAAGTCGCTCTCGTGGTTCAAGAAAGAACCAACGTGGCACAGCACTATGCACCACAAAACATTAGTAGTGACCAACTGGTCATATCAATAAAGGAGGCACGGAAGATTCTTGGAAAAGACGCTCACAATATGAGTGATAGCCAAGTGAAAGATTTAATAGAAATATTAACATCTATGGCGGATGATTTTTTACAAAATAAAGGTTCCAAGGTATACTAATATTATGGAACTCGAAACAATTCCTCAAAGGTTGCTAGACCAAAAAAAGAAGCATAACAAGAAGCGTCCTAATATAGCCGTTGCATACGTTCGTGTATCAGATGATGGACAGATAGACAATGAGAGTCTTGATACACAGAAGCAGCTTATCGAGCAATACGCTCTAAGGAACGACTTAGAGATTATTCGTTGGTTCGGCGACAAAGGTAAATCAGCCAAAACCGTCAGCAAACGTGACGATATGATTGAAATGCTAAACTATTGTGCCGCAAATAAAGGTCAAATCGGCTACGCAATTTTCTACAATATGAAGAGGGCTTCTAGGGACGCACCTAGTTACTATGCTGACTTCAAAACAATTCTAACTGGTCTTGGTATGGTGGTTCGTTCAGCCACTGAGCATATTGACGATACTCCTTCGGGACGGTTCATTGAAGGTGTTCTGGTTTTGAACGGTCAACTTGATAACGAAATCAAGGGAGTAACCACAGTAGATAATATGCAGAGCGTAGCGAAACAGGGCTGGTATCAGCACGGTTTTCTTGTTGGCTATGACCTCAAACGTGTGAAAGTTGGAATAAAGAAAAAGCACACCACCTTGAAGCGAAATCGTGATTGGGAGAAAGTTCGTGACCTTTTTGAAACGTATGCTAAAGGTGGTTTTACGCAAGCAGATATTAAACGTATGGCTAAAGAAAAAGGGTTGAAAAATTATAAGGGTAAATATCTTGATGACAATGCTGTGTACCGCTTACTAACCCAACCTGCTTATGCGGGGTACATTTGTAGCAAGCATACAAACTACGAGATGTACGAGGGCAAGCACCTGCAAGAAGCGATTATAGACTTAGAAGTTTTTCAAAGAGTACAACAAATAATAAACTCTCAGAGCAGAAATCGTACAGGAACAAAAGTAGTTGTTGCCAATGAATTGTTTCCGCTAAAACGCTTCGTAAGGTGCTACAACTGTAATAATTATTTGTATGCTTCCAGCCCAAAGACAGGTGGTGGAAAGAGTTACTCCCCTCGTTATCATTGTTCCCGCAAGCAATGTGTGGGTGTCGTTCCTTCCATATCCGCTAGTAAAGCTAATGAAGCCTTTAATCTACTGCTCAAAGACATGCAACCAGCAGAATCAACCCTAAAGCTCTATAAAGAAATACTGAACCGTACTGCTATGAAACAGCTAGACAACATCAATGGTCGCTTGAGTACACTCAGAAACGCCCTGAGCCTACTTGATGATGAGCGAAGTATTGCTATGCGACGTTGGAACAAAAGTGAAATGACTACCGAAGAAAAAGATGAGATTGTTGTTCGTATAGAAGCCGATAGGTTTGAAAAGAAAGACCAGATAGAGAGCCTAGAAGCCCAGCAAGCTGTTAAAAAGTCGCAGATTGACTACGCTATGAACTTTATGCACGACGCATACAAGCTATGGTTAGACGCTGATGTAGATTTACGCCAAAAGTTCCAAAAAGCCATATTCCCAGAGGGTGTAGTATTGGACACAAAGGAGATAAAGTTTGGAACCCAGACTATAAGCCCACTTTACAGATACATATTAAACAAAAAAGACCTTTCCGTGAAGGAAAAGTCCCTTGTGGTGATCCCGAGGGGAATCGAACCCCTGTTGCCAGGATGAAAACCTGGTGTCCTAACCGTTAGACGACGGGACCTCGTCGGAATGTGATTGTGCGTTTGCTGTGCTGACGACAAAACAAGTTTGTCCGTCAACACTTGCAAACCCACAAAGCTTCCTCCTCTCAATTGCCCAAACAGAACAAGTTCTTGGTTTGGTCAATTGATAAAACCAAAGATAACCAAATTATTTTATCACAACAGAGGTGGACCGTCTAGATACGGCAATAATGTTTATTTTTTTGAAAGAGTGGTCAGTCACGATTACTCTAAGTACAATCTTACCGTAGCATATTTTTATTGATTTCGCTAGTGTTTATCCACAGCAATAATAAAAGACTCCCCCGTTTATAGAGAGGAGTCTTTTATTAAGTGAGCGGTCAGTCTTGCTCGTAACTAAAGTATCACTACTTTAGCGAACTGAGCGGCGAGATAGTACGTTATGTGCTATCGCACCAGCAACAGTTACAAGGGCAAACAAACCAATCGTACTACCAGCTCCCGTATTTGGAAGCGTCGTAGTAGTAGAAAATGTCACCATCTTAGAACAATTATCGCTTGTGACGATTTTGTCCGCACCATCAACAGTAAAATTAATGGTTGCAGTGATTTTAAAGCTACCGTCGGCCTTGTATTCGTATTCGTCAACAAGGTTTGTGGTTACCTTAGGAGTAGAACCATCACCATAGTTAAAGGTAACAGTTTTTACTTTTGCATTACCACTTACAGGTGCTTTTACAGTTGCACGAACCTTGCGGCCGCCAATCTTGTCGACAGTCAGTGATTCACAGACGTAGCTAGGCTTGTCTGTTTCACATTTCTTGTCGTTGATGATGTTCACGAATGCTTTATCACTAGCTGCACCGTAACCCTGTGGGGTTGTATATGCTACGTTGATAAGCTGTTGGACACCACACTTTAACTCTGCCAAGTCTTTTATTTGTACCGTAAAGACAACGTAAGCATCTCCACCAGGCAGGTATGAACCTATGTCAACATTAATTTGCTTACCGTTATCTTGGACGGCATTAGCAGGGTATGTAAAACCGTTAGGTACGGGGAAATTGTTGTTGAAAAGCTTAACACTACCAGGAACTACAGTCATTTGAGGTGGAACTTGATCTACTACTTTGACTGCATTCAATTGGGTTGTACCAGCATTTTTGAACCAGATACGGTAGTCAATTTTGTCGCCAACTTTTGCATTAACTGTTTGGCGCCATTTGTCAGAACCTTCGCCGTTAAGACGAGCAGTTTTTTGGGTTGCATAGCTTGGCATTTTAACACGTACACGGAAGGTTACTTCACGAACGTATTCAAAACAGCCTTTTTGATCACCAATGTTAACACCGGTAGTGACCAAGCTGTCACTCAGAGCAGTCGGCTGACCGTTGGTGAATAGCTTAGCAGAACCAGGGACATAGGCGAGTTCAAAAAATCCACTGTTTGATCCTGTGAGATCAAGTGTGTCGAAGATTTGATTTGGGGTTGCGTTATCGGCATTAATATAGCCGGTAATTTGCTGTGCCTGTGCAGAACCAGTCGGCAATTGAGCCCGAACTGTTACGTTCTTGGCGACGCCTGGGTTACCAGGTTTGTCATTCAAGGCGCTATCTGCGTTATTGTGTATGTAGAATTTTACTTCTACCTCTGCGTCATTATTGACGTTACTTACTGGATCACTCCATACGTTGTCACGTCCAACTTGGACGCCGCGTAGGAAATTTCGCTCGTCATCAATACCATTTGGTACACCTGTAAACGAGTTAAATGTGACATAGTCAAAACCGTTTTCGGCTGCTGACCATACACGTGTTGGGCGATTAGGACCAAAACCGGCCAATGCCTGAGATGCAATACCTGCAACAAGTGCAAACGATGCAACGGCGACAATGACTTTTTTCGGCAAACGCTTAAAAAAACTTTTCATATTCACCTCCTAAAAAGGGAAATTATTATTAAAAAATTACAAAATTAAGAAAAAATACGCAAATTGTTAATATCTCGCTGCAGTACACACCACCTACCAAGTAGATTCAATACTGTATACTTTCATTTTAGCATAAATATTATTAATTGTCAATATTATGTTTATGGTAATCAGGTTCTAGATGTAAGCAACTAAGAATAACTACTATATATAGTTTGCTCTTAGGTACGACTTACTAGTTTCTAAGTACTCCCGGGTTGTTAAAGGGCGACATAACTGCCTCGTTGTGCGTAACGGCAAACGGGTTAAGTCAAATCATGATAATTCATAAAGTGGTGAAGAGTGTGAGTTAGTAGGTTGTTGCCGGGAGGCATAAAGAACGTCGGTGACGACATTCAACAAACTACTAACTCACACTTCAGTGTGACTAAAACACTGTGACCAATCACCTTAATACGTTAGTCTCCGTTAAGCTAGATCTGACTGATGTCAGATACGGAGTAAAAAGCAGACCGCCTCAGGGGGAAACTGTACTACCACCAGATGGCGGGGATGGCGGGGATGTTGCGGGTGGTGCAACGGTTGCCGGCGGCATGGTGGTTTGTGTGGCTCCCGGAGGAACGTAGGTAACCACCGGTGGGTTCGGGTTCTGCGTCGTTGGCGTGACGCCGGGAGGCAGAGTGTTCGATGGAGCCGTCGATGGTGGCGTTGGTGCGGGTTGCACCGTTGTCGCGGTCGGCGGCGTCGTGGATGGGGCTGGAACTGTACCTCCTGGAGGGAGGTTTGGCTCACAGCCACCACCCGGCTTGGGACGATTCTT